>Ga0247780_1001016_pt1 | contig 20402 bp, 21 predicted proteins | sample UWRJL079202R5_FD_179927 | JGI IMG/M metagenome (GOLD analysis project Ga0247780, IMG submission 179927) | Plant litter microbial communities from Arlington Agricultural Research Station in Wisconsin, United States - UWRJ-L079-202R-5 | ecosystem: Environmental > Terrestrial > Plant litter >... | reverse complement strand
AGCTGAAGGCCCGATTTTGAACCCCCCCCCCCCGCAGCCGTGACCCACGCTTCTCACTAATAGGACTTTGCCCGGTCTGCGCTTGCTTTTCGCTGTCGGATATGCCTTGCGGGAGTATGCATCATCATTCAACTACATGTACACCATCAGAAATTTGATCATTTACATCGTCAGCTAGGTGGTGACTTGCCTTTTGTCCGTCAGTATCCCTCCTTGTACCGCGATGCTTACCTACCTACCCATTGATGCTGACATATATCACGAAGCCCTCTCGTCTTGGTCGGGTGTTCTACTACGCACCATACCTTGCATCTAGCCCCTCCAGCATGGAGCTTCTAAATACACTGAGAGTTGCTCTCGCGCCTAATCCGACCTCGTCCCAACGCCAACAAGACATGGAAAAGCATCTGGTTATAGTCACCCTGGCCATACAGCTCGCGATCATTGTCATATTTGTCATCCTCGCCGGAATCTTCCACCGACGCTGCGGCACGGCCGTGTCAATGAACCTCTTCGTCCTATTTACGAACATGCTCCTGATCTTCATTCGCTGCATCTACCGCGGAAGCGGAAGCGATCGAAATGTGCAAGAAGAACCTTGTTACACAAAAATACGGGCGTGAGGTATGGTTGAAATAAGCCGCTGCCTGGAATGCTGAATGGTTTGGCTGTGAATGCTTCATCCCATGCAGAGGGCAGCGTCCCTGTAGCTGGCAGGTCTCACCCATAGCTGCATCCAATCAACAGCGGGATTCTAGCCCCTCAGCGTGCTCATCACCCATCGCTCGGAGCAGCTCAGGACCACACACAAACATGGGGTTCGCTGAAGACATATTTTGCGTGAAAATCATACAAGGTTCGCTCTTGCTGCTAACAGCTTGCCTGCCAACCTGCTTGCTTGCTCTGCTACCTATTACATGTATATATTGGTCCACGGCCCGACCTAAAGCTGGGGAGAAAGAAATCCGTGATGCTCAAAAGAACTAAACTTCACTGGGTCTTGCCAGTGGAGGTACATTACATTATTACATCTATAGCTCCCCCCACACCACTCCGTGTAGCGTCCAGGATACCTTTCTATACATCACTATGGGATCGGGGGTGGCGGAGTCTGCACCGCAGCGTACTCGGCAAGAATGGTAGCGCACTGCATGAATCGAATAGCCATACGCGGGCTGGACAACAAGTCGCGCGGATCGCGGATCCCAAGCTGAGCGAGATGAAATGGGGTGAGAGCGCGGTGGTTGGTAGCGTTGACATTGGCATCGTGGACACAAAGCAGCTCGACGACGCTGGGGAGACCGAGCCTAACGGCGTAGTGCAGCGCCGTCTCGCCTCTGTGATCGCGGAGCTCGAGACTTGCTCCCATGTAGAGGAGCCTGGCTAGTACCAGCTCGGCCTTCCCGCGAAGCTGTTGCCCTGGCTGCAGACGGGCTAGCAGCCTCATCAGCGGTGTGCGGCCGGTTCTGGAAGCTTGGTGGTTGACGGGGAAATCGTAGTGGATGAGAAAGTCCAGGAAGCCATCATCCGGCTCGGCATCCTGTGGGGACGGTGAACGCGGCGGCGGAGAAGGGGAAGGAGTACGGCTCTCGGGCCCACCGTCCAATGCGAAACTGCCCGCACAGATCTGGCGCGCCAGGCTCGCTTCGGCATCGTCGCCGTCGTCCTGGGGAACCGCAAGCTTTTGGTCGTTGAGCCGGCGGCAAATTGCATGGCGCAGTCGTTCGCCCCGTCGTGATTTGTGCTTCAAAAAGAACCGCCCTATGTCCCCTGGCAGCTCAACGAAAGCGGTGAGGGCGCCGAGTGGAAATGAAGGGCGGGCAACCAGCCGGCTGAGGCATGTTCGCCGCTCCACATCTTCGTAGTGAAACTTGAAGCCGCGCTTGTATAGGTAGGAGACCAAACCGTTGAAGGTTGCCGCTGTCGTGGTGGCGGGGCAGGGCTCCAACACGTGGAGGAAAGTCTCGCGGTTATTGTTGATGGTTGATACGTTGTCGGAACGCTTGAGGATGTCGATGATGACGGAGATGGGCGCGCCCCAAGCAGCTGCGACGTGCAGCAGGGTATTCCCAAGGGCGTCACGTGTGTTGACCTCACGCTTTGTGACAACAAATGAGGGCTCGGCCCGGCTTGGTTTCTGTCCAGACGGCAGCACCGATCTGATGACATGGCGAAGACGCTGATGGGCGCACAGCCGAGCTCGATCGCCAGCAGCGCAGCACCGGGCGACATGGCCGCTGCAGCACTTGGAGACGATGGCCTGGTTGGAGAGAAAACTGGCTACCTGCGTGGCGGTGTCGGGCTTCTTCTGCTCCGAATCCGATGCGGATCGAGATGGGAGGCTGTCTTCGGACAACCGCGGCCCAAGGTCGGGCAGTTCATCAGGCGCCGTCACGGTGGTGCTTGAAATGCTTGAAATGCGACGAGTCCAGGTCGAGATGCTTGTCGCCGATGATCCATGACTGGCCGTGCTTGACGCCCTGGTCAGGCCACTGAGTAGGCTAGCTACGTCCCCGAGCCATGACGACGTCCGAGATGAGCGGGCGACTTGCAAGACCAGCCGGCAAGTGGCGGTTGAATGGCGGTCCAGGAAGCTCGCCCGCGCTGGCCTGTCGTGGTGCGATATGGTGGTGGGGCTGGCAGCAGCGGCAGGAGCAGCCGCAGCAGGGGAGACCCAGAGCGGGCATTCTGCCTGAAAAGGGTAGGAGGAACTTGACCACCGCGGTGATACAGATTCGGCGCCCGGTCCCAGCTGCGGATTTTCGGTGCCGTCAGGTCGGGTCGTTTCCCAAATTGCATCGGGGTCAATGGTACTCTGCCGCAAGATGGCAGAAATGCTGCATGTGCTGACCCGGGTGGGGGTGGCGGTGGCGGCGCGCCTCTGTCCCATGGCCTTGGTTCGTGCCTGCCTGAGGATTTGCAGACGCGTTCGCATGGCGGCCCTGTCGTCTGGGCGCAGGACTGTAGGCTGATCTTCGAGAACCAACAGGAGGGAATTCAGTTGTTCGCGTGCCGTCGTCTCTTTCGGTTTAAACCCGTTTTTTTCTTCGAGGAGCTCACATATCTGCGCCATGTTCAGGTCATCCGTGCAGAGCCACAATCGGAGTAGCTTTCGCTGGCGGGCCGGAGTCCAGTCGTAAGAGGGCCTGCCGCCTGGCCGCCTGGTGTTGGCGGTCGCACCCGGACGTAAACGAGCCCTCACATTATGGCTCACTCGTCTGGCTGTCGGATCCCTGGGAGCATCTGTCGCGCGTCGGAAAGCCATTCCGGTGCTTCCAGGTGAGAGACGGGAATGAGCGGACGCCATCATCAGTCAAAGTTGCGGGGTGGCAGCTTTGTTTGTTCCGAAAACAGCTGAGGAGAGTTTGGATAGCCATTCCATTTATCAGGGGCCACTTTATCAGCTCGCCCGACCGAATTCCCGGGAGGACAATTTGAGGAGCCGCATCTGATTTGAGAACTGTGAATCCTTGCGCAAAACGTTCAATCCTTGTTTTCGAGGACGCTAATTTTGTTGTCTGGTTTTCGAAGACGCTAAATTTTCTAATTTTGTTCCCTTCCGCTGTGTGCCAGCGGGCGGTACCTGTGGTTCGAGATTGCTTGGCTTATGCCACGAGTCACCACCCCTGATTCCGACTTGGGCACGGACATTTCAGCGCACCGTGTTAACCACACCGATTCTTTTGCTACACGTCTACGTGCAAAGGTCGTGGATTGCACGCGCATTGCAGCGCGCCCTGCAATCTCAATCTCGAGCCCCACTGTTTCGCATCATCACCAAGAGGTGCGCATCAAATGTGGGGATGCTGGATTTACCAAAAAGTTCAGCATTGTCTTTTGGCATCCCGTTGTCCAACGCCACTTGACGAAACTGCCGGGCACCCAGGTTGTCAAACAGGTACATGTACCAAGTGTATTGCTGGGCCTTGCCTCGGTGAACCAAACTCGTCCATCAAAAGTTATTACGCTAAGTTTTGCTAGGGTGAGAGAGTCGAGCCACAGCCTGTTAGTGTTGTTGATCTGTGGTACCAGGCTTGGGTGGTGATGAGCTTGGCAAGCAGAAGAGCTCTCAAATCAAAACTTTTCCAAATCAAACCAAATTAAATCAAGCCTTCTTTGCAGTCTTGGCAACCAAATAGGGCAGTGGTTTGGAAGTGGTTAGGCGGGGTCAGGCCTAAACCCTAAGGTCCGGAAGATGGCCAGGGTCAAGTGTGGAGGTATGGCCCTTGGCAGATAGACTGTTCCAAACCGAATCAAGCAATGCCAACGTCGCCCCGCCAGGCAACCAAGCAGCCCTATAAAATGTCCCGATGTGACACTCCAGCTCCGACCAGAATTAGCGATCTACAATCACTAGAGGGTCAATGCGAAAATATGGGTCTCGGAAACCTCACAACAGCTATCTTAGTTCGTTCAGCTGGCTGAGACAACGGCACATTTGTGCGGAGACGATGCTCAGTCGTTTGTAAAAGGAAACCCGATGGGATTCGGGCTGTCATCTTAACCACCTAGTAGCTGGGTTGCCTCCGGGTTGCAGCTCAAGTTCGTTCTGGCAGCAGTGTATATATATATATATATATTGGTCACCGTGTAATCCGAGGCCTGGCGAAGTGCCTTCCATCTCGCTCAGATCAACGGATTCGGGCAGTCATTGATGTCTCTTCCCCCCAGCTAAACTTCTCAATCCATGCTGAAAACCCCACCATAATTCACCGTCCTGCCCAATCTACAACGTACCTACTTTCCATACCATGTCTTCGCCAAACCCCCAAAACACAGGCCAAGGGTATGGGATGATTCATCGACTAGCGGTCGCCGGTCGGGATACTTCGCAATGATTACTAACAACTTGTCCACGCCTTCAGGTCGACGACCAAAACTCCCACTTCGCCAAAGACTTTTAGCTGCCATCCCCTCAGTCCCCGCTCTCTCGCCGGTCGCCGCGTCTCCAGATATCTCGCCGAGCCGTCGGTACTTGGAAATTCTTTGGTCAATATCTCAAACGACACTTCAGCCACTTCTACCTCTACCGCTGAGGCATCTCATCAGAGGTGGATCGCCGAGGAGCTTGCAAAACTGGAGAACAAGTTGCCTCCCAAGACTTGACAACACGATCCTGGTGATGTGATTTTTCACATGTGGAGAAAAGGACAGCAAAGGGCGCATCGCTATTCATGTAACATTACAACGTGGTGGAAGATCGAAGAGGGTCGTCCAAAGGGTTATGTTGGTCTAGGTGCATGTAGTTGACGTTGTACGGGGGTAGGCGAGTTACCATTGAAACCCCGGTGCATGCGTTCCAATCGGAAGCTCGATCAGTCAGTTCTGGGTGAAGGAAGGGCGCCCCATTGTAGAGGTTGCAAGATGTATCTTATTTAACCTGCCCCTCTGGATATTTAGCTGGAAAGTGGCAGCGGGGTAGCCTTCGACTGCCGAATTGAGTCTTCCTTCCATTTTCCCTGACTAGTAAAGAAACCTGGATAGAATCTTGGCGCGAATGAAGGAGAATTGTCATATATAAACAGTGTGGCCTCCCCTTATTTCGCCGAGGCAAGCTGCGTTCTCAGTTGTGTTCTGCACCTTTTTCATCAACACTAACAAGATTGTGCTTGCCTCGAGAGCTTTCTCTTCGTGCAACAACGAAAATCCTTCCTACCCCCCAACAGCAGATTGAGGCGGTGATACATCGCATAAGAGCTGCCAATAGTGAGATGATCGCCTGTGAAGAAGTCTGGATGCTGCAGAAGGTTATAGGACTCCTTCCTGATGTATTCAATGTTGCTTTGTAATTATCACACAAACCACATATCTTCACACCTGTCTTGGTGGAAGGCCTCTCCAAACATGACCCCGTGGACGTAACCATCACCGACAAGTTCCCAGTTTGAGGAATTCGTAGCCTGACGAATCACCAAAGGGACGGTTCCCCCGGCGACTAGTGCAATATCGTCTCCCGGCTTCGCTTGCGCTGCCAGTCCAAAGTAGCCTTTTTTCGTACGGATGAAGCGACGTCCTAGGACGCAGCGATCTAGCCGGTACTTAAACGCAAAGCACACATCCAAGTTGCTTTCCCAGTCTCGAAAAGCGATAAAGGTCTCTTTCGCTATGATGAATCAAACAACGACTACGACACAGACAGCGTAAAGCATCGGGTTGTTGGTCGCCGAAATTCCCTTGACGCGGTATACTGCACGTATCCGAAGCAATCTGATATGATTTTCGTATTGCTTAACGAACGAGTCTCCTTCAGGCCATAGTTGGGCCGAAAGACGGTACAGTGCTTTCGGGTTGATTGAATCGGCAACGTTCTTGATTTGCTGAGAAATAAACTTCTCATCACCGCATGTGAGGGTCGTAGCGAATGCTGCCAGCGCGCTTTCACCGCTCACTGGCAGATATGCCTGCCCACTGCGAGCACCAGGGATCCTTTCCCATTGTTGGAATACATCGTACGTCCTGGCGTGGTCTCCGACATAATGGAGACCGTAAGGCTCCCCAACTTCCACGATCCGGTCGAGGACCAAGCCAGGTAACCCCAACTCGGTCTCCGCATTACAAAACTGGACTTGGGGTGTTGATATGCCGGAGGCGTGATAGTCACCGAGAAATTCCCCATAATAGCCCCGCGTCCGCAGCGACATCCCCGCGCATGGATTCCTCCAGTCCGGCACCCATGATGGTAGGGTAAACGGACTAGCGGCATCATTTCTAGTGGCTGACTCGGAATCACCGGGTTGGTCGGGTTCCCTCTGAAGATCTAGAGAATCTACAGGCTTTACAGCACTCAAGACGTCTAGATGAGGGTAATACTTCAACATAGCCATTGCTGTCCGCCGGTAGACGTCCTCGACGCTTAGGCTGTAGTCAGGCCGGATTCCCATGTCTTCTGCATCGTTGGCAAGACCAATGAATGCAAAGACTTTATCTTTCTGATTCGTCGCCTGACAGCATCGATGCTGAGATAACACATCGAGCAGCGCGCGCGAGGGACGCTGCAACAAGATGCGACTGTCAAGCGAGTCAATTGCTTTGCGAATCCCGGCAAACGTTAGACTCGCCTGCAGTGTCGCTCGGAAAGGATTCGCTAGCGGTATTTGGAAGCAGAAAAGCGCAGTGACAAGATCCGGAAAGGGTATCTCGCTGTTGCCGCAGTAGACATCAGCATCTTGAAAGGAGACTTCCTGCACAATCCAGGACCGGCTGAACCAGGGTCGGTTTAGCAGATTTGACAAAGCCAAGTACGCGCTGCGGTCTTCTCGAAGAGTCGGTATGCTGTATCTGGCACACATTTGCGGATCTAGTTTGTCAAGGTGCATGGGTGGTGACCCGATCTCGGTCACGGTGTCTCGGACCACAACGGCTAGCTGTGTCGCTAGCCTGAATGCCATCGCTCCTTGGCAATCTTGGGTGTCCTCGCCGAGCCAAACCCGCACCCGCGTTGCCTTTGAGTAAATCTTGCTCATTAGCGCGACTTGGGCCGACTTCTCAGTGGCATTGTTTTGATCGATGCAGATCTGGTCTACCCAGAGCAGACGTGACTCTTACTGGTGTCTGGCATGGCGAAGAGCCAGGGCTAAATTTTCGGTGATTTCCAAGTGCTCAGTGGATGAAAGATGTAGTCCGGCGTATGTATCAGGAATGAGGTCATCTCTCCAGCAATATGAAAGTGCCGTGTATGGAGGTGGCTCGTTGAGGTCAACGTGGATGACATGCCCAGTCAACGGAGTGCTTCTGTCTCCGGTCAGGTCCGGGAGGAGGTTGAGGAGGCGTATTCCACTCCGAACGTGAATGGGGTGATATTTAAACATGTCGTCGGATTTCTTGGGCAGCGATGCGATTGCAGCCTCAGGTTGATTATAGGCCTTTGTGTTTGGTGCCGCCGCGACAGCGGCCGTTGAGTCCGCGGTAAAGAAGACAGACGACATCGACCATATGAAGATGGATGACCAGCGCTGTACAACGAAGAAGGCGAGTCTAAGCACTGGTTCAACGATAGGGTTCACTGCGCCATGGGATAAAGATCAAATTGAGAATCAGAGCCGAAGCAACGTCGCAGATCCTGCCACAAAAAGACCCATCGTACGTTGGTGGTTGGGTGTTTGCTGCAAGACCGTTCGGTCATGAGGGCGATGAGGAAAAAAGCTGACTGACGGAGAATCAAATGCCGCGTTTCAGTAACCGCTGGGTAGGTGGCTGAGGCGTGCTCCTAGCACGATCCAGATTAAGCGCTCTGTGTCAAGGAGTGGGTGCCCGGTCAATCATGGGAAGCCAATGAGGATAGGATTATGGCGGGCATTGTCTTCCAGTTTGCTTTTCTACGTCAGCATTCTGACGATGTGAGGTACCTAGGTAGGTAGGTACATGATGCTCTATCATTGAATGAGACAGGAGATTTTATTGCTAGCGCGACGGCTCTGCGGTCGTTGGATGAAGACCCCCTGCAGTATGGGTAGCTAATCAGGTCTTTTTGAAGACTGAATGCTGCAGCAAACTCCATCCAGTGGTTTAAGCTCATATATGATACAACGAGCTGTAATGGATCGCAACATTGAAAGCCACCCGGGCCAGCGACGCCAGCAGATGACTCGCGTCCCCACAATTATTTCGGTCTCTGAAGCCTGCCACTCCCGCTTCTTCAATGAGGTAGGATCGGCTGCACAATTGCTCCTCTGGGTCGGCTGTACCCGGCTAGTTGTGTGCCTTCAGTTTGGTTACCGCTATAAATGAGCTATGGGCTGTAGAAAGACTGGAAGGGCGATTTTCAGGTCGGGGCTAAAGCGTCGCTGGCGTTGGATGGGAGCCAAACATATTGGTAGCTCATACATCCGTATACATGCATACCGTGCCAAACGGAGCGAAGTAAAGTCTAGGTATGTATCGTGATGGGGGCGTGGTGTACCCGACCAAGCCGGCCATCACGACGCATTCAAGTGGCGTGCGAGGAGCCACTTCAGAGCTACACTCAAAACTTAACATCTACTCCGACCGCAAGTGGCCCTCAATCCAAGACAAGCAACATAATTGCTGCGATCATATTGGAACCATCCAATCAAGCTTTCAGCCACCACTCTCTACTCATAGTCCGGCATCGCCCCCTCAACCGCCTTCTTCAGCAACTCCGCCACCTTAGCCCTAAACTGCTCTTTCCACCCATCTACCTCAGCAACTACATCCACCGCCGCGGGAGTCTTGTCCTTAATAACACCATTAGACGAACTTAACGTTGCCGTTATAATCCTCACCGCCCGTCACGGCCTGGCGCGCAGCGAGAGGCGCGACGGACGTCAGGGGTGTGACAGGCGGTATATATACCCTTCCAGATGCTAAGTACAGCAGATTTAGTATTCTAGCATTCCTTATGGAAAGTTGACCTACTAGTGGGGTGGGTATCCACCGGTGGGCCGTCACACCGCCTCGTCTATCTTATTGTTCTCCCAAACCCCCTCCTTGCTTCCCTTTTCACAAGCAAAATTCTCATTCCCCCCTACTTAAACTGCACCATACTCTTATCCAACCCCGTTATCTTACAGAACCTGAGTATACCCTCTGGGTTGTGAATCATGGTGTCGACGTCTAACACCACCGGTGCAGCAGCCAAACCGTGCTTATAACATCAATTAAAAAGACTCCACGTCCAATATCACGTTATGTTCGATAGCGCAGTCGTCTTAACGCCTTTTTCGTCAAGCATTTATAGCTTAGCCAGCTTTTACATAGCGCGGTACATGGACGGCTATGTGAGGGTGGGGTGGCGGATGATGAAGGCGAATTGCCATGTTTGGAGGTACCCGTCTGGGAAGAGGGTTTTGTTATTTGCGGAGAAGGAAACGGCCTGTGGGTCTCCGTAAAGGGAGAATATTCGTCCTTTGCTCGGAGTTTGGGTGCTGTGATGGCTGCACGGCGCGCCGGTGAAATGGCAAGCCTGTAAATTCGTGTCCCAAGGATGAATGGGTGCGGACGAGCGTCACTTACCAGCCACCCCAAAGCCATCAGTTCCCAGTCCAAAAGACAGCGAAACCTCAACTTGCTGCGGTGTCACGCGTATCTTGCCCTCAGTAGCAAGGATATGTGACCGCCCAAACGACGAAGGCGCACCACCATCACCCCCTGCCGCCCCGTTTCCTCCAGGCATGCCCTTTGTAGAAGGTTTACCTCTAACCTTCCATGACTGGTCATTCGTGCGCGGAATCTCATGCTTGCCGTCCTCTCCGCGTTCACCCTGTTGTCCCGTACCGCCTTTTCCACCGCGATATCTGATGAGCAATGTCTGGCTAGTTCTAGTGCCTGCCCATTCCACTGACGGGCCCGCGCTAGAAAACAGCAAGATACCATCCGCAAATATATTCTAGTTCTCAATGACACGCAAATCTAAAAATCCACCCATCGCCGCTGGGTTTCCGACCCGGCCTAGCCGCCCGGCCTCGGCTGGGCATTTCCATTTGCACAAATCGTCGCCGCTTTCAACGTCGACTGACACGAGCACCTGATCGCTCCCTTGGAAATAGATCTCGACATCATCACACCGGAGAAGAACGGGGATGGCAAAATCTTCGGTGCATTTGATGGTTAGCGGAGCGTGGATGATCAGCCTGGATACCGTGGCGCTGTACTTGACGGTTCGGCGGTGGCGATTCATGATGGCAAAGTGAGATAGATTGTCGCTGTGCGACTCGACCAGGCCGAGGTAGTCTGGGGTAGACTAAGCGGCGTCTATAACCTTTTGGTTCCCGGCAGCAATCGCAACCCGAAACCGCATTAGATTTGCCTTCGCGCCGAGAGGGTTCTCTTCAGGAGCAGAGCGAGCGGACAGACTGAGCGTCTCCGTCTTCAAGTTTTTCGAGACTTTGATGTAGCATGCCATAGCCACAGGGGGACTACCACCTTTGGGAAAGTCCTCAAGCATGTCAGTTGTGAATGAGGAGTTAAAGGGATACCCCTGCGCCTCGTAGTAGGGATGTACCCTTGCCCAGCCGTGTCCGTACGAGTTGGTATGGCCATACGAGTAGCCGACCACTCCGCTCTTGAGCCAGTGATTCAAGCCCGCGGATGCATACTCAAAAACGTCCTTGTTTGGCATCGCTCTGGGGATGGTACTACCGATGGCACCGTTCGCTGGTTTGAGTGACCGAAGACTGCCATGGTGGCTGGCAATGAGCAGGGTGATCTTCCCGTCCAATTTTTGGATGTCGGGAATACCCTCGAAGTTTGCATCCGCCGGATCACTGTCAACGAGGATTTTGTCAAGAATTTGTGAAACAACGGCTCAGCCGGAGACAACACCCAGTGGTCGTGGTCCGATGGAGGAAAGAACTATACTGCTTATGTAAGTTTTCTACTTTTTTAACAGCAAAGGCGGATGAATCCGGGCCTTGAAGCATGACAAGCTGATATCTTTTCTCGCAGGTCGGATCCCAGATTGGGCAGGGGGACAACGTCACAGCCACTTTCACGATCAAAATGAAGCAGTAGATAGGTCAGGAGCCGGAGTTTCCAGCCAGTGCTCGAAGATGTCAAGAGCATTCAGTTTGTGATCCCATGGCTGGGGGGAGGGGGTGGGCAGCTGCCTGGACCCAGTACCTTAGGTTAGTCAAGCTACAAACATGCGTTTTCCACGTGCCGAACCTTTGTAGATCTATGTGTCGGTGTGCCGCATCATCGTAATCCCCCCCAGGAAAACCCTAGGCTGCCCCCTGTTGCCAAGAAATAAAGTTAAGAGTTCAGCTTCTTGGCCAAACCATGATGATATCTCCGTTATACGAGGGATTGTTCTTCTGCGCCTTTCACAAGTCAACACCAGGCGCAACCCTCCTTCTGAAATAGTTCCTACGTTGCAAAGACGACTTGGAGTATAGGGGCTGGTCTTTCCCTTGAACAGGGGGACCAAGAACAGGAGAAAGAACTCAGGGGATAGGGGGAGAGCCTTGGGGTAAGCCCCTCCGAACCTCGACTCTTTTTGTCACACCTATTTCGCCTGTCGCGAACGCTTCCCGGTCCTCGCAAAAGCTCCTCCCCTACGTTACCACCTGTGGGCCCCCTCCTTGGTCCTGGAGTCTGTTACACAGTCTTCGTCGTTAGACCGCGTTGAAGCCTCCCCTGATGTCCATCGTGGTCAGGGCTCAGTGCCTATCTTTCCCTCTTGCTACCTCGCAGTCGTGAACGCGGCTACCAGGTCCATCACTAACCTTCCTGGCACTGACCCCCCTTGCTGTCCCTTCACGAAGCCTGTGGCGAGTGCTCTGCATGACAAGGCCTTTGCCACAATCCTCTCCAGGCTTTGCCAATCATCCAGAGTAGAAAGACAGGCTACCATTTGCCACCAACCTTGCCACTATTCACAACTATAATAGTCACAGAAGGAGGAATACAATCAAGCAATTGCAACCCCATCAAACCCACAGAATTCAGTGTGCAGCGCTTCTGACAAGAACCCCTTTCTTTCTGACAGCGGTGAACAGTGGGCGGAAACACAAAGTTATCTGAGACGAATCTGGGCACACAAAATTTCCTTATTTGTTGTTAATCCTAAGCTGGGGTGAGCTGGGGTGAGCTGTAACTGATTTGTCCTGAGCTTTCCCTGATTCTTCTCTGAGCTCGGGTGATCCCACATATAGCCGCTACACAGCCTGAGAGGCCCATTTTCAGTCCCCCCCGGCTAGGGTTTCCTTTCGATGGAACACATGCCGCGTAACCTGCAGGAATGGCTCCCAAGCAACAAGTCCAATTACGAATTCACGCGTATGTAGCCGCTCATTTGCAAAGTGGTATTGTATTGAGTTGAGTGTTTGACTGCCAGAAACTTCAAGTGCATAGTATCCAGACTTCAAGACTTCTCGGGCAGACGGGCCACAGATACCACCCTTGCAATCATTTCGGATGCCAGCTTCTGAGCCACTCTAGGACTCAACGCAGAACTTCCAGTTCTCGTCCTTGCCGTCGCCGGCAGCTTCACCGGCAACGTCACGGTTGCAGAGCTTAAACTTCCAGTTCTCGTCCTTGGGCGGAGCGGCACGGGCTACCTCTGCAAAGGGAAATCATTCTGTCAGTCTGCTGATTTTTTGGGATGCGAGAGGCTCTGAGAGAGCTACTTACCTTCGCCAGGGACAGGAGCAGGAGCGGCCTGTGCACCGAGCACGAGGGCGAAGAAGACGGAGATGATCTTGGAGAGCTGCATTTTGGGTAGGTGGTTTTGGTGTCTAAGAGACCTGAGATGATTGAGTGCTGGTCTGGGAATCGGGTTCCTTGGTGATGAGAAGAATGAGAACTGGGAGTGGAGGCCAAAGGACTCTCCTTTATACTTGGGAGAGAGTCACCATCACGGAATATGTCGGCTCTGAGACCTCCGACAATGTGTCTGAACCGTTCAATATTTGCCGAGTTCCTCAATCAGCAACAGTGAACTGCAAACTATCTCAGCCGCAATGTATTCCATGGTTGTTTGTGATGAGCTTTGATTAGATGCAAAGTGCGGAGGGGAGACACTGCCACCCCACAATCTGCCGCCGGAAATTGCTTACGCAGACTTAGATGCGCCCACAGCATCACCACAACGATAAACGGGTTAAATCACTGAACGCTCCTGGCATCTGTCTTCCCCTCGTCAACACGTACCAGACTGCATCTCTTGCTCGAGAAATTTGTTGCATTATGGACACAGCTACCCGACTGCTAGCAGGCTATGCCTCCTTGAGAACAAGCGACTCGGACCTGCCGGAGAAGGGCAGCTCCCAGATGACGGATGACGGCATTAAGGCACCCGTCTTGTATCGTAGGCCAAATTCCTGGCTAGGGGCTCCAACACTCCTTGTTATTCATGGCCTCATTCTCATCGCCAACCTCACCGTCGCCATCTCATACAATGTGTGGTCAACGTCAGTGTGCTCCCACGGCCCACAGAACCAAAACTGTACGTACCCTCTCTTGATCCTCTGCTCATTAATATACTACACTTACACAACCTAGCGGCTGCCCGCGACGTGATTCATTATGAAGGGAAAAAATTCCAGCTCAGCTCCGTCTACGCGCCTGACGGGAGTCCTAGCCCACATAAGCCCAACAACTTCCTCGGCCCTCCCCGGGCAGAACTCGAGGAAGAATGGGAAGGCCTGATCGGAGATATCAACATCAGACTTCCCAAGTCCGACATGGACCAGTTCTCTCACAATGCCAACCTGGTCAACCTCGCCGACGGCTCTGGCTACTGGAATACTATGGCTGTCTACCATGGGCTGCACTGTATTAAGCGGTTGCACCACTATATCCATAAAGAGTACTATTATGAAGGGTTGAACGGGTCAGAGGCCTTTCGGCTTCTTGAACATACTGGTGAGTTTGTGTCTTTCCGATCCCAGCTATGGCGAAAATACTAATCTTGTGCAGAACACTGCCTAGACTGGCTCCGGCAGTACGTGCAGTGCAACGCCGACACGACGCTGATTCCATTGTATTGGACGCCGTGAGTGACTCCATGGTCCCCTTTCCCTCTGGTTCAATATGTCTAACACTGTCTCCAGGGACCGGTTGCCCGTCGCCTTGGACAATGGAAAGCATCAGTGTGTCAAGTGGGAGCCGCTCAGCAACTGGATGAAGGAGAGATCGTTCGATCCTCGGCAGCCCGGCCTAGTGGTCCATCCGACTCTGGGCGAGGTCTTTGCCAATGGTCAAGGCGGGGATAAGATCGGCATTGCGACCGAGACAGATGGGAGTCCTCACGGTGATCATGACTAGGTAGCTCTATCGTGTGTGTAGTGACATTGAGAAAGGGGGTCAATGGATTCAGCGATTGGTAGCAATAGTTTACGTTCCCCAAACCTGGTCGGAAAAGCTGCGTCGCCAAGCTGTCACTGTACTTGGTAACGCGCCCACAGTCTACTAGATCTAAACATAGAAACGGCCCATGACAGTTTGAGACAGTACTGCACACACCAGGTACAAAAGGACGCGAATCCAAAATTATAAAGATTATCAATAAAAATGCCCTAGCATAACAACAGAGAATACTACCCTAATAACAGCCATACCAATCAAAGTAAGTATAATAGACAAACGAGCCCGGATTGGACAGCTAGTCGAGCGACCCGTGCACCGCCACCACATTACCTCCCCCTGAGGCAGATAGATTGCTTTCAGCTGCATCCGCTCGCACGGTTGCAACATCGACATTGGTTATTCCTGTGGGGCTAGAAGCTCTCGGTTAGTGCCAAGTAGTGGCGATGCCTGCGATGCAACTGAAAGACAATCTCCAAGCGGTTCAACTCCAACCCGAACATGCGATGGTGCAAACAACACCCGATTAAGGGAGGAAAATTCATATTCGCCAAGTGCTCACGCCGACTTGCTGCCCTTTGCTCTCCCACCGACGGTATCTCTGCTACTCCCGTCTGAATTTTCCCGTTGTGCTCCCAGATTTTTGGTTTTTCATTGCTTCAGCGACTCGGGAGTCCTTTTTCATTGGGGATCCTCAAGCTATCTCACCACGCAAATATCCACAAAACCTCAAGATGGACTCCCCACGGCCAGAATCAGCATCACCTCTCTTAAAACCTTCGGACGATGACTTCTCGGACGCGACCGAGAAAACCCTCTACGACAACGAAGAACTCACCCTCCTCGCAAGCCATTCCTCCCACATCGAGGGATCAAACCGTCCCTCCAAGAGGCGCTCCGCATCCCTCCTCTGGAATATCACAACCCTCCCCCTCGCCCTCTACGGAACCATCTCTCTCTTTCTCACCCTCCTCCGCATCATCACCGGCCAAACAGCCCCTCCCGCGCCCGACGTCTACCGCCCCTGGACTCTCCGCTCTGGTCTTTCCGACTGCGACTGCGGCACCACCATCCCCAACGCCCTCCTCCGCAACTGCACCTACGACGCCCTCGCAGCAGCTTGGCTCCCCCCTCACTGCCGCGATGAAGCCCTCACATCCGAATTCATGCATTCCGGCCCCGGTCCAAACGGGACATGGTCATACTTTGCTGATGCAAACGGGACAACCCCCATTGACGAAGCGGGAATTGCCGCGCTTGGCGACAAGGGGTCGTTCTGGGTGGGGAGGGAGTGGCATTTGGCGCATTGTGTGTTTTATTGGCAGAAGTATATGCGAATGCGGATAACGGGAGCGGTCATGGAGGCGCGATTTGATAATCTCCCGCATGTGAGGCATTGTGGGCGGTTGTTGACTAAGGAGAAGCCGAAGGAGAGACTGTTGATTGAAGTCGAGGTAGAGATGAATTCGCGGATGGAAGTGGAGGGGAATCCGGAGGGGCATATGGAGCACATGGAGCACACGGTGTAGGGAGCGGGGAGAGATGGTGGAGAGATACTCTTGGCTCTTGGTCGCGCACATCTGCCTAAGGCAGCACTTCGTGGGACCCAAAAAACGGTCCCTTGAAGACAACAATTTCTTTAACCTCCCAGCTTGTCATTTCTGTTGAAAATGTCTCCTTGTACTATGACCCCCGCCTCGCTTGCATTATAATTCCACATGTAACCCCAACTACGCCTTAGGTCTAGATTTTGATGTTAGAGGCCTTATCACATTCTTACAGGGCCTTCCTGCATTCTCAAGAAGCATATTCCAATACAGCTAAGGCCTCCCACGATGCAGTCAAGGTCTCTCATGAGGCGGGTAAGGCCTGTTGAATAGCCGATTAGGCTTTGCTGACCTGGCTACAGGGCTGCGTACTTGTATGTGGGGTCACGGTGCAAGTGAGACGGAGGCCATGTTGCAAGAAGACATTCTCTTGTTGTCACCTCAAAATCCTTCAATCCCCAATCTAGAAAACACTAAGTAGATTAGCTTCGGCCAGACCGAAAAGCACCTAGGTACCTACTACATCTTCGCAGACCCTAAACCTAGCCCTGTTCATCACCCTCACAGAACCCCAACTCTTGCTAGTCCCCCCTCAACACCTCACCTCAACCCAAAACCGCCTCCCCTTTGCTAAAACCTCTGCGATCTCATCCACCGAAACCGTCATATTGTCGTACCGCACCGCCACAACAACCTCCCCCTCCCCCCTCGATGCAAAAGAAAACCGTGCTATCACCTCACGGACTTCCCGCCCTGGACACGCCACCGTGGTAGTCTTCCTCTCAGTGTCTCCGTTTATAGAAGTTTTGAGATGAATGATGTTGAAGACAGTTACAAGATCATCAATGACCTCGACAGGTAAAGGGCCATCCGGCCCAAGCTCGAGGGATGTCACGGTCCCTAGGGGCACGAAGCAGTTGCGGTAGGTGTCGCGGATTTGTAGATAGCAGGGGAAAGACAAGAATGTGTCATGGGTAGTGTCGGGTGGTGGTTTTGGTGGAGGTGTCACCGCGGTGAGCCAGCAGGTGTCGACGTTGACTTTAGGTTCTGACTGGGCGGCTGGAGCAAGGAGGAAGGGGTTTGCCCCTGGGTCAGTTAAGAGACGGCAGGGTCGGAAGGGTTGGGGCTGGAGAGGGGTGAGGGGAGGGGAGGTTTCGCGAGTTGATTGCTCCGTTTCTTCGGGGCCTGACGCGTTGTCGTTGGAGACTGGTGGTCTGTCCTCGTAGGCTGGTGTCTGCCACCCACGGACTGATATGTCTTGGGATGGTTGGGGCTGTAGAGGTAAAAATGGAGGTTCATTTCCGGGAGCTGATGACTTTGCGCCTTCTTTGCAATCTGAGAACTCCGCATTGAACTCTGTGAAGTCTGATGATCTCGTTTCATATGCCGGTGTTCTTCCTTCATGAATTGAGGTCTCTTGGGATGGCTGGGGTCGTAGAGGTAAAAAAAGGTATTCATTTTCAGGGGTTGATGACTTCGCATCCTGTTCGCAATCTAACAACTCTGCATTGAATTCCGATACTCTCGCTTCATATGACAGTGTTGTCCCCGCATGAACCGATGTCTCTTGGAACGTTTGGGGTTGTGGAGGTAAAAAAGGGGGTTCGTTTTCGTGAGTAGACGATTTTACATGCTGTTCGCAATCTGACTTGAACTCTGCATTGAGTTTTGATGCCCTGGCTTCATAGGCCAGTGCCGCACCCTCACGAACTGATATCTTCTGGTTATGAGAAGAGTATTCCCCTTCCCAAGTCGATCGAGGCGCTTGGCGGACAGACGCTGACTTCACATGTCGACTTCCCTCCCTGCGGCTCCGAGACGGGTATGGGAGACTCGGTCCATGCCCACGGAGATCTCTCGTAGCCATTGATCTGTGCGCGCCAGAGCTGTCTGTGCTAGCGGCTCCTCTCGTTGACGGAGGCTTGGGTTTGCGCTTCTGTTTTACCTTGCGCGGAGGAGACCGGAGTGGCTGGCTACCACTGCAACCCATTGCAATGGTGGACAAGTGCCTCCCGGAATGTGGGATCAAATTCTTAAGAGTGGCATTGTATTTATGCTTGGCGCCTTGAGGCGGAGGTGACTCGCTTTGCAAGTTGGACATGTCAGGGGCTTACTCATCTTGGCGATGCTGGCAACTGGACGGGTTTGTTGCGCGTCGGGAAAACAGCAGCGTCGCGTTGCCAATTGTTTGGGCCGCAAATAAGATGAGTTGCACAATGTGCCATGGGATGTCGTCCTCGCAAGCTTGAGCCGCATGTGCGCTCGGTAAGAGGCAACGTCAGGAGTGGACCGGATCCACTCGACTTTTTTGTAGCATCGGCTGCGCCGAACGTTGGGATGGGATTCGAAGGTTCCAGCGAAAGGTCCGGGGTTGCGGTGGAAGTGGCTTGCCGACGCGCTCGCACTGTGCGTGGCGCGACGAACGTGGCCTTTTCGCCAGCGCTGGGGCCAGCCACCTGCCTAGCTGGTCCCTAGGGTGATGGCGAAACCGTGGGGAGGGGCGGCGCCACGGAACAACAGCGGTGCCGGGGCCAGATTGGAGATTGGAGTTGCACTGTGGGGACACGGCGGAGAGGACAGCCCGCCAAAAATCAAAACCTTGGGGTTACGCAGTTGTTGTCCTCGCCATCAAAGTATCGTCCCCCGAGACCATTTGCGCATTTCCTCTCCCATCATCGACACGGTCGCTTCCACGAATTTCACCCACACGCAACGTCTGTAACGCGCAAGGCGACACAATCAAGATGGCCGGCCTCAGCCCACAAATGTAAGGACCTGCGACGTTCCGAACTCGCCCCGGCGGGAGGTGACTGTTTGCCGGAATGGAATGGAAGGCTAACGCGCGCTTGCGATTCTGCCAACAGCACGAACTTGGTGATCATCCTTGGTGTGATGCAACTCGCCAAGCGGATCCCCTTCGAAGACCCCTTTGTCCTCAATGCCTGTCGCGCGGGCTACGCTCTCAGCAACCTCATCATCCTCGGCATCTACCTCTGGACCAAGATCGTCATCGACAAGAAGAAGGGTAAGCTGCTCGCTGTTATTTCCTGGGGATTGCCTCCCTCGGGCATCATTTTCGCAACTGCTAACACGCATCGTGCAGACCTCACCACCCTCAAATATGTCGAGCCGGCGCCGATGGGCTCTTCCGAGGAGGGCAAGCTTGTTACCACCACGATTCACGCCTACGATGCCGGACAGCTCAAGGCCTTGATGCGCTCGCAGATGATGGGAGTCGCGATGATGGGCGTCATGCATCTCTACTTTAAGTACACCAACCCCCTCCTCATCCAGAGCATCATTCCTCTCAAGGGCGCCCTGGAGGCGAACCTCGTCAAGATCCACATCTGGGGCCAGCCAGCCGCGGGCGACCTCAAGCGCCCCTTCAAGGCTGCCGCTGGGTTCATGCAGGGCCTCCAGAGCGGCCCCGCGCAGAGCGACAAGAAGGCTGTCGAGGCTGCCGAACGTGCTGGCCGCGGCGGTGCCAAGGAGGAGTAAACTGTGTCAGGGTTTTGTATTACCTTTTACCTTACCTTTTGGAAGGTCTTCTCTGGCAATTATTTATATAGACTTTTCAAGCACTGCGGGTTGCGAGGCATGGCCCACCTACAGGTTATCGAGGGCAGGGCACGAGCCGGCGCTATCTTTTAATCTGAATTAATCACAAGAAAATGCCAGCTTTTCCAATTGCGACTGCGTGATGTACAATTGTCAGGCACGATTTACTTGTAGACGGTGGCGAATGTCCGTTTTGCGCCGTTCCGAATCCGATGGCAGCCTGCGTCTGCTCGGGCGTGCATCGGCGTTAATTGCCTGCCGGGTTCAATCCCGCCAAACGTTGGAAATCATCAACGCATCATTGCACGAACAACTCCAGCCTGACTCACGACAAGACAAACAGCATATTTCTTCTTTGACTCCAACCTGCGCCGAGCAAATCGAAGCCACCATATCCTTTCCCACCCTCCCCAGAGCTAGCAGCAACCCGCGATGGAGCGACCAAGCTCCCCGCAACCACAATCAGCAACGGCTTCCGCGCGCCCGCGATCGCCTCCCACGCCCGAAGTATCCAGGAGGATAGTAAGCATACCC
>Ga0247780_1001015_pt1 | contig 20430 bp, 19 predicted proteins | sample UWRJL079202R5_FD_179927 | JGI IMG/M metagenome (GOLD analysis project Ga0247780, IMG submission 179927) | Plant litter microbial communities from Arlington Agricultural Research Station in Wisconsin, United States - UWRJ-L079-202R-5 | ecosystem: Environmental > Terrestrial > Plant litter >... | reverse complement strand
ATATCCTATCAAGGCATGTCAGTCACTAAGCCCCATCCAAAATGAGGCAGCTGCAGGGTCCATATTTACCGTAGTCCCTGCTGGCGAGAACCCAGCCGCACTGGTCGTAGGGAAAATGGCAGGGTTGTGTGAAGGCATTTGTGCCGATGATGGTGGCGACCGCCACAGCCATAATGCCGAGAAGGCAAACCATGTTGAGTACAAGGTAATTTGTTGATATTCGATGCTTGATGTTTTTCTTCGAAGTGCAGTAATATGCAGAGCAATGCTGGTGGAAATCGGAAGAGACGTGCCTTCTATTTATGCATAAATATAATGCGCCGGTTTGGCCTCCTTTCTCTTCACTATTTTTAACTCTCCCTTGCATGCGTGACTGTAACGTGTGTCTTGGGGGGCCTTTTCAAGGAGATATACGGAAGCACCGCGATGGCCGCCGCAGTCGTTCGCCCCTATCCGCAGATCCCTACTCAACATATACCGCCTGGGCACCGTTAATGGCCCTCACTTTTTAGCGCGCTTCAGTCGAACTAAGGCCATCACCTGTTGCGTCGCGATAGCAAATTGTCCGACGTGTTTTCATTGGCGAAAAATAAAGTGCATCAGGAGCCGCTTAAATTAAATAGATACGGCCTAGGCTGGCTGCTGAGTCTTCTTCTCATGCCGGTCTGCTAAGCGAAGCTGTGGCGTGGCTCGTTCCCAGGATCTCAACGAAAGAATTTCCTGGCTCCGGCGCGGGAGCGCCATATCATGTTCGCAAACCGGACTATCATGATCATATGTCGTCAAAGACGGAAAGGTGCAATACAGCCGGGACGGCCGGACCGCGCGTCCAAAGGAGTTGTTAGTTCATATCACATCATAATGTTACGCGATTGAAAGACGGAATGACAGATTTCCAGCAAGAAGCGCAGACAGGCAACTAAAAATTCTCAGGCGATATCATTGAGATTCTCTCGGACTGAAGCGGAGGGTGCGATAGGCGGGTCTGAGTCACTGGATCTTCTTGGTAGCTCGTGCATAATCCTTCTTGGGAGGAAACCAGGGGGAATTTCGCTATTTCTGGCTGGAGCTGAGGGGCCAGCGGTTTTCATGCCTATGCCTTTTTTGGCTTGGATGACTGGTCATCAGTATGGGCCTGAGGCGAAGCGTGCTTGTAGCCAGTCCTAGGGTCATGGTAACACCCCAGCTCACCCCAGCTCAGGACTACGAACGAAAAAGGAAATTTCGTGTGCCCAGATTCGTCTCAGATTATCAAGCTGTAGTCTCATCCAATTCTTTCATGCATGGCGGTGAAAGGATTCGCGCCAATGGTGCCTAATAGGGAGGAGCCAACTAATTAGATGCCTCCAGCACTTGACCAATCGCGCACCTTTCTTCCCATGTATTGGAACTTCAGGTCTCCTTCTGGGTCGCCCAAAGTCGTTATCTACTTTTTGACGTCCTGGGAATAACTCACTCGCGAACTGCCCGACCGATTCGCATCAACATCAGCACCCATCATGGCGTCAAATTCAGACAGCAAAAGGCCTGAAAACATGGTCTTGCGGCACTGCAGCGGCTGCGGGAGTACGTCAATCGGCAAATGAATCTGACGAACAAAGGCGTGAAGCATGACCTCGCAAGTGACGCCTGGCGACTCCATAACGTCGATATTGAGGGAGTGACTATGTGAGAGGTGATCTCAGACAGCAGCTCAAGATTCTCTATCGCCATGATCAGCCCCGCGATTGTGGGGTCCTCGGGACCCTTCAGCCTTTTGCATGCGCTGCTGGGAGCAGGGTTCCTGATGCCACGACCAGACACATGAGATGGCCGACTGCCCACGCCCAGCGCGGACTGCTGCCAGCAGATGAAAAAGAGCAAGAAGGACACACCCAGTTCAAGTCTACCGATTGTGTCCTCACGATTCGGCTTCGGGCAGCCCCACATAACTTCGATTTCCTTCTCACTATCAATACCTCACGGGAATGGCAGGCCAGCCAATGACCGACCAAATACTGTGCCGTTTAGCGACCTTCTTTTCCCGATTCTGCCGTTGGACTTTTTTTTTAGCCTCCAAAACCTCTACTGCGCAATAGCGAAGTGCGCTCGATGCACCAAACACAAGATCTCTTGCGAAGGCTGTTCACCATGCCAAAATTGTGCTCAGAAGAAAATTCCTTGTGTACCGCCCCCAACCAAATTCCGGCACTATCCAGGGTCCGTGACTGGCGATTCGCATTCTAGCTCTCAGGCTACTATTGTTAGTCCACAGAAGCCTCTGAAACAGCTACTGTACTGGGACGTGCGTTACCAACACCTTGGCTTTCAAGAGCTTGCCGACCAGACATAGTATCCACGATATCACAGCCTTTTCGCTCCCCGGTATACACATCATTTGAGCCGGTGCTGAAACCGATCTAGAAAGGTCTGTTGTTCCCGGGAGCAGCGATCCGACTTCTTCGGCACGTTCCCCATCAATGGCTATCACAGGCCGATGCAGCGACGCGCCCCAAACTCACGGTGTCATGCATCCCGGCGTCTTCGTAGTGGGTGAAAGATCGCTAGTGACTCCCCGTCAAGCGGCCTCTGGATGCCTACCACCGCCAACCACACGCACTGGCGACCTCAGGCCCCCTTCAAATGCCTCAGTTGAGCCAAGAAGCTGGTGTATACGGAGCCTTGGCGTGAATCTCAACAGGCCAGCGATCAACTGTGAGGGTAGGCAGTATCCTTTAGCAGCATCCGTCTCACTAGGCTCACTTAGTCATGGGCACATCGAGAACGGCAATCTTACTACCTCTCACGAATATCAACCCGTTTCAAGCGGCCAATTTCCACCTTTATCTCCGGACCTCACCCACCAAGTACTTGGAATTCGTGCAGGTTAAATGGTTCAAGGAGTCAGTACTCTATAGCCCAACTCTTGTCGAGCTGGGTATTATACTTCAGGTCCCTTCCACGTGGCTTCAGCAGATGGGGGAATCGTTAGAGTCAAAAGTCTCTGTATAGGTGGGTACTTTTTGCACCTGGATTCAGGAGGAATTCGACACCTTTGGTGCGGTGAACTTCTGCCAGCAGCATTGTTCCAATACAACAACATCTTGGTGAGCTTCCCAGACTGGGGAAGGTTTAGTCTGGCCAATTATTATTGGGGGTATAACTATCAAGTGGATGGCGCCAGTTTGTTCCGCCCATTATGTGAACTGGGCTAAGCGGGCTTCTGGTGGACAAATGCGACGTCCAGCCGAGCATCATCCCCCTCCGCAAGAATGAAGGCATCGGTTGTAATATACAAACGTTTGCCAGTATGTTGTCTATTATCCCGTTGGTAATCTATTGTTATCCATGCTCCATCGATAACAGACTCCACTCGGTCCATCGAAGTTCACAATAACAGCGACGTGGTGTTTTGGGTTGTCGTCGATATAGAACTCAAGCTTTGCTTTCACCTCACCGATCTAAAACTCAGCATCCTGCTTCAGTGACTAGAACTGGGGCTTCTCATCAAGCCTTTACCAACCCCTTCTCTTACCACATCAAGAATCTGGCTCTCTCCCCAAACTTGGATATCTGTCCCGCTCATTGCGTGGCTGAATGCGTTAACGAGATACCCAATTGGTGGTTGCGTGGTTTGCGTCCGACTCTGTCCCCGCGGAGCGTCGCTTATTGTAGGTTGTTCGCGATGGATTGAGGGGAAAGAGCGCTGGAAGGGCCTGGGGCGGGTCGCAATACTTTATCTCCAGTGATGAGGGGCAGCCTTATGGGAGGGGCACGGTTGCCGGAAGTACCCGACGTCACAGGCGGCTGGGTTTTCACCCCGCCGTTCAGAACCCTAGCAAATCGACGCCACTACACGGAGCTAATGCAGCAGGGGACTTTAGCACATCTGAGGAAGTATGGACTTGAGCAAGGATTACAAACTCGGGAAGAAGAATCTTGCTACATGTCCTAGCAGAAAGGGAGGCCGCGACCCATAGGTTTCCTTCACCAACGTGGTGGATGAGGGGGAGCTATACAGCAATGACGGAGATGGGGGATTCTCACGCCCAAGCCGTCCAGGAGTACAGTGCGTTGATTACTAAGGGTATTCTTATTAACAGTGTAAATTTTCACTGCGAGACATGGAATACCATCGGTTTCGACGCTGATGGAGTGATCGGGCGCGGCCTTCTCGTGCCACGTAGCAAACCCCGAATTTCCGCATTGCCTTTTAGGTCTATCGTGTGGTCACACACGGCGGCTACTGGTGAAAAGCATAACGTAAAAGTCGCCATTGCTGGAGGGGGCGGGGGCCTTAATGAGAGCAACGCACGGATCAACACACACTCGACCGGCTTAATTTGGATAAACCATAGCCCCGAGCCGCTGAGGTTGAGGTGGCTGAGGTTTGATCGCAGCGGCCGGGTCGAAGCAGTGGTAGCCTTTCGCACCATTAGCCAGCCTCGGAGCGCAAGCAAATCGGTATCATTGTGACACCTGTTTCATAAACAGATTTTGTTCTTATCTTGCTGCCACTTATCCATGCTCTCCCTTTCAGTCGCGAATCGATACAGCCATTCCAAGACTTTTCAGACGCCCGATATATGTGCACCAAAGCAAGGCACACGATGGCATGGCATTCAGGCTTGATGTATTGTCGGCCGAGCGGTCGGTTCTGCCCTCTCTGCACACTGCACGCTGCCGGTCAACACTTATGCTCCCTGAGCCTTGTGTATGCAATATAGCTGACGCTGTGGAACCCCAGAATAAATTGTCACTGCAACCCACCAGTGGCTGGGCAAGGTCGCTGCACCGAATATGCAACGGCGCAGGACCACATCGACCTAAAGAAGAAGATGACGTACGCTTCTCGACACACGTATAATCGTCGAGCATCTCCCTAGCACTGTCTACGCGATGGTCACCCCGGCATCATCGGTACAACCAAGTTTTTGCCTGCGCAATGGCAACTGCGGACTTCCTGGAAAATCGGCGCACCGCCCATCGGGTATTCCTCGTGCGGGAGAGGAGAGATAGATTCAACCCATTCAGGTGATGCCGCAATTCTCTTTTTCTTACAAGCTTCTTAAATGGCGTTGCAAAGCTAAAATGAAATCATTTAGGCATATTCCCTGGGACTACGGCAGCATCGACAAAGACCGTTTGGAGGATGGAAATGAACCTCAAGGTGAAACATCCTAACTAAAAAAAACTTGGATAAATGTTTGACTGATGATTCTATGGTTGTAGAGTCCAAGAGTCCCGAGAAATCGAAATACGGGTTACGTTGGCCCGAACCCAGGGTCCCCTTCACAGTGCCAAACCAAATTAAGCGAACGATATTCACATCCTGGATCAACCTTCTTCTTCTCTGTGTGCCGATCGGGTTGGGCCTGCACAGTCGGTACGGGGGGGAGTCCGCAGAGGTTTTTGCAGTCAATTATGCGGCTGAAATACCTTTGTGGTTCATGTGCGACTATGCGCTTGAAGAGATGGAGAAGTACATCGGGCCCACGGCGTCGGACCTTCTTGATATCTTTACCACCAACACGGTTCAGGTGATTTCAAGTCTTCTGCTGCTTTTCCAGACCAAAGAAGTCGAGTTGTTACAGACATCGTTGATCGGCGGAATCCTCTCCAATATCCTCGTCCTCCTCGGTCTCTCCTTGCTTATTGGCGGCTTCTCTAACCACGAGCAACACTTCAACCGTCTCGGGGCCCAAGGGGCATCAACACTACTCTCTATCGCAGCCACTAGCATCCTCATTCCCACAGCTGTTAAATTACTGAACCAAACCTCCCACGGAAATCTCGTCAAGCAATCTCGCGGCGTCGCAGTGGTCCTTCTGTTCATCTATTGTTGTTACACCTTCTGCCAAATGGTTACCCACCGCAAAGAGTACCACAAGGCTCCCACATCCCGCACCGGCACTAACACCCTTTCCTCAGCCACACCACCTAGCTTCCCCGGTCCAGGAGGCGGCGCCAATCACAACCACGCCTCCCTCTGGGCCTCCCGCGCTGAGCGCCCAAAAGACAACGAGATCCACGGCCCTCAGCTCCACTTCTTTGTCGCCATCTTCGTCTTCGTAACCTCCATCGTTCTCCTCTACTTCTGCATCGACGCCACAGTCGATAGCATCGCCGCCCTCACCGAACAAACCCCCCTAACGCCAATGTTCGTCGGGTTGATCCTCCTCCCCATTCCCAACTGCGATTTCGCCCCCATCTCGCTCGCGGTGGATAACTTCTTGGAGCAGACCATGCGATATACGGTGGGCAGGAGTATACAGACAGCCTTATTAGTCGAGCCGACGGTGGTACTGCTGGCGTGGTGGGCGGGGGTCGGGGAGGTGACACTGGCGTTTAATGGGTTTGAGGTGGTGAGTCTTTTCACGACGATTATGCTGCTGGGGTTTTTGATGGTAGATGCAAAGGTGCATTGGGTGCATGGAATTTTGTTGCTGAGTGACTGGGCGTTGATTGGGATAGCGGCTTATTTTGTAGCGCCGGAGTCGGTGAAGTAGGGTGCCAGAGTGGGAGTCCCTGCCGTGGCCACTGAAACCCCGATCCCATGTCACTTTTCTCAAATCTTGAACTTTGGTTTGTGTAATCACTGGTCCCAGCATTTCGAATATGCCATCGCGCAAGGCCTTTTTCAGATCCGTGGGCAACAAATTTCTTATTCTCCAACTTCTTTTCCTTGGACATTTTTGTTAGATTTCCGGCGCGCTGTTTCAGTAAACGCAGCATAAATAAGATCTTGGGGATTGGTCGATGTTGCCCGACAAAAGCCTCACCTTCCCAAATCCAAACCAACCGTAGCAGATCTCGTCCGCACACCTCTAGCACTCTGTGAGCCAAACTTGAAATGTGCCGGCTCTTTCGAGGGAGCCGCATTTAGCATTACCGCTTCAGTACAAAGCCCCCGGCGATTAACGGGCTTCACTCATGCAGTCAGTCACGCTCTCCCATCCACCTTTTCATTTTCTTCTCCATAACTGGCTTTCTCTGGTGCAGGTCGTCGGAGCGGGTGTCATCGGCCTGGCGGTGGCCCACAGCCTCGCGTTGCGTAGCGGGGGCTCCGTCATTATTCTGGAGCGAAACCGCGCAGTCGGCATGGAGACCTCTTCCCGCAACAGCGAGGTGATCCACGCGGAAATCTACCACGGGCCCGGCTCGCTCAAGACCCAGCTCTGTATCCGTGGAAAGAATCTTCTTTACGACTACTGCGCGCAGAGGCATGTCCCCTACAAGCGGATCGGAAAGTGGATCGCGGCTCAGAACGATGCCTAGCTTGGGATGCTAAAGAAAGATAGAAACCCTTTCTTGGGTATCAGAGACAGAAGCGGCCGCGTTGGAGCCCGACGTGAACGCTACCACGGGCGCGCTCGAGAGCCAAACGGCCGGCATAATTAACTCCCATAAGATCTGTACATATCTCTCCAGCATAGACGCGACCGCGCTAGGTCCGGACTACGTTGGCATGAGACCCAAGCTCTCCAGAAACTCAGCTATGGTTATCCAATCGGGTGACATCACTGCGTCCGATCTCCTGAACACGACTGCGTCCTTCAAGCCGCTTGACTGGCTGGGCCTGATCCTTCTTCTTGATCAGGTCCCTCGGAACTGCTACCGTGGATCCAAAGCCAAGGTGGCGTTCAATGTCTCCGACCCGATTGCCATCGCTATTACTCTGTGGGCCATTGAAGAAGGCATTCTGACACGCCCGAGATCCGTTATCACGTGGGATATGGCTTGTGTTCTATCTCCCTCCGAGAAGCTCGAGATTCACGAGCTGTCCATGAAGGAACAAGCCAGAATCTTCACCGGAATGAAGGACCTAATAACATCATCCGATGAGGCTGTGGGCGGCGATTTGGAGCTTAAGGAGTGTCGCAAGTTTCTACTGGAGAACCGCGATATCGTCGGCAAATGGGAGTATATGCTAGTTGACTTTGCCAGGAGGCGCAAGATTATCATTGATCGCTTTGGGAGGTACCCTCATCGAAACCAGGCTTTGGACCGTGAATCTACGGCGGAAGCGGCCAAGTATCTCGCCCAGGGCGGTGAGATCTTCGGTTCAGGGTGAGTAAACCCCAGCGCATCGGCGTCCGGACATGTATTGACTGTTTTTGCACAGAAAATAAACTGTTCACCACATGTAAGATGGGCGGCCGCGGTAGCAAACAGAGTGCTTCGGAGAGGGACTTGGTGAACGGACCACAAGTAATTTTATGTGCTGACTTCATCGCTGTGTCGCATTGCAGCCACGCTACAAATATAAAATATACCATCAAACTACCCGAGCACGCCAACAGTATAACCTAGAGTCGGTTGTAGCATCGTCCCTCCAAAACACTGGGAGGGAAGACGCTCTCCTTTGCAGAGTTAGCAAAGGGAGGGACTATTCGTGATCAGGAAGTACTGCTGGATTCAAAGAGCTTTGATACAGCCACAGCGGAGGGTAAAACCGTCGGCGGAAATGTCCAAGGTGGGGAGATAACATGCCAGGGTTCTCCAGAGAATGAAGATATGGTCCATCTCATTGAGGACTCGTCTCTGCTCAGCCAAATCAAGGACATTGTCAGCGGGGCTGTTCGGTGATGCGGCCTGTGCAGGGCAGACGTTCGTGCCGTGATGCCTGCGAGTGACTTCAGCGCCGTGTCATTCCATGTTGACTCCATGTGGCATCTCAACCTCAAGATAGTCGTCATCACTAGAAACAACATCTCGAAATCGCCGTTGCGAAAGTCCCTGCTTCGTCAACAATCCAATGATGGCCTCGTTTATTGTGAGAGACGCGGAGAGGCTAGGAAGAAATTTGGCTCTGCACGTTCAAGTGGATGTGGACGAAGCCTTCCTCGACAAGTACGTTCTGCCTAGCCAGAGCATTACGGATTACAGCGCTCCTGCGTACCCTGCAACGGACTTACAGGGGGTCATCCCCTGTATTATAACGCTTATAAGCCTAGAAAGTTTCTGTTATCTAATATCACTCCCTTAACCTAATTAGTATTTATTGTTTTCAGGGTTAGGGTTAGAGTGCCCTGTAATTATACTACTTATAGTGGTATAGACCGCTGTATTGTAGGGGGTTATTTTGTGGATATTTTTGTTATGCGACGAGGTGGTTCGTTTGTATAGCCGCAAGCCGATTTGTAAAATTTTCCATATTAAATAGTTTTGCGGAATTCACCGGCTACTATTAAACTGGTTCGTTTGTATAGCCGCAAGTCAATTTGTAAAATTTTCCATATTAAATAGTTTTGCGCAATTCACCAGCTACCATTAAACTGGTGCGGTGACGCAACAAGGAAGAAACCACAAAGAGAACCACACCCACAGAACGTTGTTGTCGGCCTGAAAGGCCGACTCCCAGACTACTGGTCCTCCGATCGGAGGGACACAAATGCAACTGACGTAGAAAAACAGATACGTACCTAGTATGGAACAAAACCGAGTATGTGACGGTGCCTAGCATGGAACGGAGCCTAGTATGGAACAACAAAGGAAACGCGACTGTGGATCAGGTCATCTTCCTTCGATCGAAGGGCCAGAATGTCACTGGGCTTTCAATGGGAGGTCTTCGTGGTGAAAATCGTCGGATTGATGATTGTTGAAAGAAGCACGGTTCAAAGAACCGCGCGGCGCGGCCCCTTTTTAACGGTAGCACGTGTTGGAAGCGCGGCACTCTGGATTCTATGGAATTGTAGGGGTTGGAACTGCGTGATTGTATTGCTTCTGTTCTCTCCGTTCCTCTGGCCCTGGCTGGAAGCCAGAGGTTTCTTTATAGACTATTCTGCAGGATTCAGGCTTCGTCACTCTGGTGGCTGAGGCTCACTGGCGTACTGGCAGTGCCAGGTATCCAGTCAGCTCCGCTGACTAGATGCCCAGGGCCTCTGAACCCCCTTCTTTCTGACACGACCTAAGCGTCATGGGCTTAGAGAGACTGGAAAAGGTCTATGGGAATACTTTCGGGCTATGAATATAATATATATGGTTTATCGACGTATAAAAATTGAACCTTTCTTTTTCTTTTGTCGTTAGAGTAACGGAAAGCGCGGCTAGGCGATAGTAAGAGGGCCCAAAACTGGGTCCTCGTAACTCCACTGCCATTTTAGACCGTGATAACTATAGCTGAGGCAGCCTAGAACAGTAATCCCCTCGCTCAGTCTGGCTCAGGCTAAGGTGGCAACTACTCAGTTCCGAAGAAGGAAAGGGAAATTCGTGATGTCGATTTTAGGTTGGTGAAATGGCTGTTTCAAGACACGGTACTTCTCCGGCCTGGGGGCGTCTTTGTCACGCCAGAGCCGACATTTTTGTTCTTGTTTTGTAACAGTAGAAGCCATCCAGAGGCGTCGGAGGGCATCCAATGAAGTCGCTCCGAGATGGTACTGGCGCCCCAGTGGAAACCCCAGTTTGTTGCCGTTCGTCTGCTGCCATTGCCGTTGCCTACCAAGTCTCACACGATGCAGCGACCAAGGCCCAGAACGAATGTTCTGTTTGGGGTAGAGCATGGTATGCGCACATATATCGAATGCATGTCTCGCCGATCATGAGGCTGTCGACGTGTGAAACTACGGCGTGTTCGTTCGTTCTTAAGGGTGGCAGCAGCACTGTACGCCACATCCAATCTGTTTGGGAACAGGTCCAAGAGACGGTGGTGGTCTCAAGAGCTCACTCGATAAGGTCGTGCATTTGCACTACGATGGGCTTCGTCATGCTGCCGGTGGTCCTTGACGGAAGTTGGTTGCAAACAGTTTGAGGGGACAGTCCAAGCCAGGAGTGATTGAACAATCATCAGCGCCCGACACAAAATCAGCTTCACTGGTTCTGTTTGCGCAGTTTAGTCGACTAGAACAAGGAGCTAGCCAGTTGGCGACAGCTGCTAGGGCGCCAACGACCACTAACACATTGGAGGGGAAGAAGTCCATGTTCATCCCGAAGGTATGTCTTTAGGTTGTGCTAGGAATCTTATATAAAGGAGGCAATTCCTTCGAGGATTGAGACTGGAGGCGCATAGAAAGCCGAGAAGGAATCAAGATACGGGTCCCGTTCACGCCTTTTCTCATGCCGCGGTGCGACTCCGCCATCCACAACGTCATCTGGCCCATGAGTAATCAGAAATTGCCCAGAGACTGGATTTTCGATGTGCATTATCTCGGCCCTGACGGTCGTCACAGCAGCAAAAACGATGTAAGAGGCAAAGCCGAATCATTCCGACAATCGTGACTGGGCAATGGTAATCCATCGCCAAACCCCGTGCTTTACTGTTGTATGGTAGGTTACTTGAGCGAGGCCGCTGTTCATTGTGTGTTCCCAAAAGCAAATATTCGCCTCCAAGTCATGGCATGAGAGCAGCTCCTCGCTGAAAGATTAGCCTGTCGCTACCCAAAAGGGGTGAAAGTCTCCACACCCTCAGAATGCTCATCAAGCACCACACACCGAGAGGGCATGCAGCCCCCAAAAATATTCTGCGATGAACTAGTCTACTTCCCCATCCGTGGAGGACGCTAGACGACTCGCGGCGTTCTTGGCAGAATAATGCACCTATCGCGTGGAAACAAGTGTTGTGTGCGTAAATCGATCTGCCCGAGTCCCATCCCAAGCCTCCATCTCTGCTGGGGACGCACACGCACCGCAACAGCGCCACTGGCGCTCAAGCCAGTTGACCGGTCGCGCCAACACACCGAGCGTCGACTACCAGGCCAAATCAGATGTCTAGTCTCTCCCCACGAAATTCTTGATGCGACTTCGTATCAAGACGAGGCCCCTTGCCGGTTCTGGCTATTGCATGGTCGGCAAGGAGAGTGTCAGAATCTAGCACTCATGGCCAATTGTGGTTATTGTTGTGTATTGTTGTTGTTCTGTGGAAGAGAATCTCTGGCCTACAGGGTCCCCTATTGCCAAGCCGGCTACTTCCGCGAATGGCTCCAATTGCTTATATAAGCTGACAGAGAGCCAAGACGTGGGGAGAAGCCAGGGATTTCAGTGACATCCCAGGGCCGGAACATGCCACATCCCCGGCAGGTGCGCATGCAGCCAGCCTGATCCAGTCCAGCGGGACCCGCATCGCGCAGCAGAAATCCCATGTTCATTGGAGGGCAGCAAGTCGGGGAGACGTTGACTGACGGTCCGCTTCCCAGCTTGTGTTGACCCTTACCCGTCGTCGTTGCTTTTTTTTTTGTCTCATCCATTTGCCCTAACCATTCGCTTTCCCTGGTTCCTACGGTTGCCTTTTACTCCCACTCCCCACATCCGAAGGCCCAAGCCAGTCTGCCCAGCCATTTCGTCATCATGCCCGAGCAGCCTACTGCGTCAATGACTCCAGCCGCCGAGTCGATATCGTTCGAGATCGAACCCGCGCCCAACCCAGCGGTATGGAGATATTTCTACGCGCTCAGACTCGCCGTGAAACCCGACAAAGTCCTCTTTCTGACATGGATCTACACTAGGGACCTGATCATGGGGACGACGAGGATAGGTATGTAAGCGATTTGAGAACTGCATCCCGAGGGCAGCTTTCCCTTCAGAGGGGGCAATGAGCGACTCACGGTGGAATCAAATACTAGAGAGAGCTCGACTGCATCCATTACACCCAGCATCCTGGAGTACCGGGCCATCAATGGCCGGACGTACCACAGCGCTCGGTTTCCTACCGAGTACTTCACTCCAAACGACGAACAATCGCAGGAGTCCATTGACCTTGCGTAAGTCAGCCATACCTACGCGATCTGACACGATATTTTCGCAAATACTTATTTGGCGGCCAGTCACTTCCATCTCACTGTGCTCTTGCATGGCAATCTTTTCCTCGCACCCATTCCGCGGGATGTCAAGGTGGGAAGCCCTGCATGCAAGCACGCCACGGCGTCTAACTTTTCTCCAGGCCGTTCTTGATATAGGTACCGGTACCGGTAAGACTCCAGCCCCCCTTGCCCTCGGTTTTTATCGACTCCTTGAACTTACTCTCGTTTATAATAGGCATCTGGGCCATGTAATCCTCCTCCCCATCCATTCAATGTTCCTCCGTTCTCTCCTCTCAGTGCGCTCACCAAAATCTGTCAGTGACTTTGCCGAGGCCTATCCCGACTGCCAAGTGACGGCCACCGAGCTGTCACTCATGCAGCCGTCCTGGGTGCCCGCCAATCTAAAATTCGAAATCGATGACGCCACGCTTCCCTGGACATGGGCGGACGACTCGTTCAACTTTGTACACATGCGCTTACTCAGCGGAGCCATCGCCGACTGGGCCGCCCTGTTTCGACAGGCTTACCGGTGCTGCAAACCTGGAGGTTGGGTCCAGTCAGGCGACGTGGACGCGATTTTCGAGAGCGACGACGGAACCCTCGATGCTAATCCTGTTCTAGTCAAGTGGAATGAGATGTACCGAGAGGCAAGCAGGAAGATATCTCGCTCCTTCACCGTCGTCTCGGATGACCTACAGAGTAAGGGGATCGAGGAGGCTGGGTTTGCCGACATCACGGTGGTGAATCTGAAGGTTTGATCCAGACGGTATCTACTGAAGCGTAGAGACCCGGGTTAATTTACATACACAGATTCCTATTGGTGGATGGGCTCGAGACCCTCGGCTGAAGCAAGTCGGGTGCGTCGCGATGGTGGCGATGGAGGCCGACTTAGAAGGTGAGAAATGCCATCCCCTCTTTTTGGGGCCCAAACGCCAGACTCGCATGACATCCGTCGTGACTGAATACGCACTGAGATGGAGATTGAATCGCAGGTCACACTCACCTCGTATGGCACAAGATCTTGGAGTGGCCGCAAGATGAATATCCCGTGTTTCTTAGGGATATGCGAAGCGCCCTGCGCAGTAGGAGGACCCATAGCTATATGAAGCTACGATATGTCTATGGACGGAAACCGGCAGCGGCCTAATTAATCAGCCCCCCTTTCAGGAGTAGAGCTCAGTCTGTTTGTCGAGTGGTGAGTGATGGAACCGAGATGCGGAAGCCCTTAGAAGGAATCAAACCCTTAACCCTTTTATAAAAGCGTGGAATGCATTACCATTGTGTTACAGGAGCTGTTATTAAAAGGACTGCAATTCAGAATAATAAGGCCCAGATCCAAGCCCTGTTGGATTTAAGGGGGTGTGTTAGAAAGAAGGGGGTTTGAGCTAAAAGCCAGAACTGTTCGAAAGATGGGGTCCCTGGCTATCTAGTCAGCAGAGCTAACTGGAAGCCTGGCACTGCTAGAACACCAGTGAGCCTCAGCCATTAGAGTGATGATTCCGGAATCCTGCAGAATAGTTTATAAAGAAGGCTCTGGCTGGAAGCCAGAGCCAGAAGAACAGAAGACATAGAGTATCGCGCAACCGGGCGTTGAGGCGATTGCAAAGTACAGAGTCGAGCCCCAGTCTAATGGTGCCGATCCGCACTGCCTTCTCTCTATGACTAGTCGCCAACCTACCTAAAGTGGGGTTTTGCATCGGGCATCTTCCTCTTCTGTCTCCTCACCATCCGCTCGATTTCATGCTTGTCTGGATCTCGCGTGCGAGACCAAATCCGAAAAGAACGATTCGGTGAGCAGGTCTTCGCTTGAAATCCACCCCTTATGGAGGATCGCGATTCTCGCCATCGCCAGGAGCCTCGGCCCCTCAATCCACTCCCTAGCAAGGAGACCCTTCGGCCGTGTCTCGCAGATCACGAATCATGCCACAAGCGAGCGCGCCTCAGCACCATTTGGTCCAGCGACAACATGTACATTATTCGCGATCTAGCGTTCACTGACCTCATGCCTCGGCAGCTGCTCTTGATTGACGAAGAACGAATACGCCTGGTTGAGCTGGGTGAGCAGGCAGAGGAGCTGCCCTTCGTGGCGCTGAGCTACTGCTTGGGCCCTCCGACGCCCTGGACTATCAAGACCACAAAGGCCAACCTCGGAAACATGACAACTGACGATCTAGCGCTCTCTGAACTGCCCGCTACCTTTGCCCGACACCATTAAGATAACACAGGCCCTGGGTTACCAGCATCTCTGGATCGACGCCCTGAGCATTGTGCAGGGCGACAAAGAGGAAGCAAGAGAGAAAAGCATCAGGGAAGGAAGTGACCTAAAATGCGAGGGATTTTTTTTTCACGATTGTCAACTTACCCATGTGCTTTAGAGATCCATTTTCAAGGAAGATTACTGTGTGGTAGTCCAGCCAGCTCAGTTGGAAATAAAACCAATATGAGAATTTGGTCTCTAACCCTAACCCATGTCACCGCTATGATCTACCAAAGTTTCTGGGCGATAAAGTCTGGCTTGGTGCTGCAGACTACTTGCCCGGGACGAAACACTGTATCCCAGAAATTGGATAAGGTTTCCATGATACACAGAGCCAAATCCCCGTGCTTCCACATGGTTCTTGCATCCTCTCTTAATATCGCGGAATCGGTGAACACCAAAAATAAGCACGGCGGCCACACCAGCTGCGCCGTAGATATTCGCGGATTTCACCGGGTATAAAGGTTAGGGTTCTGTACAGGGGGCCGATCAGCGGGCGGCTGATTTCGGCTCAGCGGCGCCGTGAATACCATGATACTTGAGCGTGCTGCGGACTTCTCGGAATCAGATTCAGCGGGGACCCGGCAATAGGGGAGGACCGTGAAACGTGGGTCTGAATAGAGTTTACTTCCAACATTGAGCCATATCCTGCCACGATTAGCCTAGAACTAGTATGCTGTATCGTGACCGCTACCTAGGCCAAGGCCAAAGCCAACCGGTCAAGGGACTGCTGAGACAATTCTATCACTTGAGAAATACGTGCTGAATCAGATTGCGGCTCCATTAGGAGACCTTTGACGGGCTCTTTCAGTCCATGATCGAGGTTCGGCCGGCCGAGCACGTCTTTGATGTCCGCGATGAAATCGCAAAGCCCTGGCTGGTGATAAAGACACGTTCCTCCAGTGTCGTTGGGCGTCTGGACGTCGGAACCGTGCAAGTCAGTCCTTAATAGGGCTCTGACGGTTGTTCTCCACAATTCAGGATTGATGGCGAGGTTGCTGTAGTATTCCTGACATCTCATGCTGGTTTCACCCAGGGGACCCCAGAGACCGCCACAGCTTTCGAGGTCGAAGATAATCTGACCTTGCACCGCCGTGCTGGCCTCCTTGTTGACAAGTTCGGCGACTTTGACATATGCGTCGCTGATCAACGGGAATACAATTGCTCCTAGGATGCCGGCAATGGGAGAAGGATCACTGGGAACCGAACCCATGGAGTGGTCGGCTTGCGGCACTTCGGACGCTCCTCTTGAGGCGGCCCCGCACTGCGGACATTTGAGTACTTCGTAGACTGTCCTAGACGACTGTCGAGCAGTCCGCAGCGCGCCCCAAAAGTCATTGGGCATTGCCGAAAGTGAGTCTGCGCAGCCGAGGAGCCGTTCGGTACAGCAAAAAAGCGCCCCTAAGCCGAAAGTCACTTCTTGGGCTCGCGGGTTTTTTGGACTTGAAGTTTTAGGAGGACTCTCCGACCGGAGACTTTGTTGCAGGGAGTCCTGACCGCCAAAGTTGATGCTCGTTAGGAGATTCGAGGCTTCCGCCCCAAACCCGGTCCAGGAAGGCGGTTTGGCGTTCTGGCAGTTCATCGGAACCTGTCCGTCTCCTGGTCCGGGATTTGTCGGCCTCGTCCCGGGTGGCGGCGATCTAAGACGCATGATGTGTAGAGCAGGTCCATCTTGAAGCTTTGATGGCTTCTGGAAATCGGAAGACCTCTCCGGGTTCGATAATGACGCTAGCTCACTGTCATCTTGCCCCAGCGCGCTTGGCCCGTGGCTTTTGGGCCGACCCATCGCTCTCCGAAAGGGGAAGACGCAATCCACGCCTTCAGCGGTGCAGCGCAAGCACCCTCCGGGCTGCTTGGTACACCGGAGTTTTCGCATTCCTATTAGCAGATATGTTAGTCGCCTGGGTAGAGGTTCGTTCGGCCTCGCCTCGGGCGGCTTTGGGCTCACGGCAAGAAAAGCATGCTTGGCATTTGACTGTGTCGCTGATTGTGAACAAGGCTTTGTCCGGCATGGCTTCCGGGCGTTCGTGCAGATGCAATGGAGGCGGATGCAATGGCGGATGGGCGCGTGCCAATGTGTTTGTGCGCTGACGATGCGGGATATTGAGGCCCGGGAGCAGCGGATTGTCAGCGGCCAATCCCGGCAGCCTTTTATTGGTGGCACCACCCCCAAGGAGTTTCGGCGGACGAACATTTGCCCGGCCCAGCGGAAGGAGCTGCCTATGCGGCCCCCCCAAATACGCCCCCACCTTGCGTGCTTTTGCTCCATTAACAAATGCGCGTTCTGGGAACTAAACATGATATTTGCTAGATTCGCTTCAAATGCCGCTTTCTACATCTATACACTAGTACGTCTCGCCTCAAACCCCGTCATTCTTTCCCTCCGATACATGCACAACAATCTTACCTCTTGACCTTCCCTTGCGGAGCTCCGCGTACGCCCGCCTCACATCGCCTAAGCCAAACGATAGGCCGATGACGGGCTCAACCTTGCCCTCGGCGACCCATTGCGCGATGAGCGTGTAGTCGCTGCTAGCACCCTTGTCCGTCGCGAAACGAAAGGCTCTTCGACCGGGTATCACAAAGGCCTTGGACAGGGTCGCCAGTGTTTCGCATGTGGCCGGCGCCGTTGGATTCGCAGCGACCTGGACATAAGTCCCGTCGCTCCTGAGGAAGCCATGACACTGATCGTACAGGTCCTTGGGCGTTCCGACGTTGTCAACCACGGCATCAAACACCAGTCCCTTTTGCCGAAGCTCGTTTAGCACGTTTGTTGTCTTGTAGTCGATGATGTCGTCCGCCCCCAGCCTGCGCACCAGGTCGACGTTGGGGGTCGACGTAGTTGTCGTCACCCGGGCGCCCATGAGCTTGGCAAACTGGATCGAGTACGTGCCGACGCCGCCGCTGCCGCCATTGATGAAGACATGCGATCCCGGCTTGATACCGGCCGAGAGGAGAGACTTGTAGGCGATCCCAGCGCTGGTGCCCAGCGCGGCCGCCTGGTCGTTACTGATTTTATCCGGCACGGCTGCGAGCTCCGAGGTGGAGGCGACGATGAATTCGCCGAGCGTGCCGTACTTGGCCGCCTTGCGTAGCGAGCCAAAGACGCGTTGGCCCTCGCTGTACGCTGTGTTTAGCACATGCTTGCCAACGACGCGGCCGCTAAAGTCCAGTCCCGGCTGTGCTTCGGTCCCCAGACCAAGCATTCGGCCAAACCAGTCGGACTCGGGCATTTTGTAGTCAGCCGGGTTGAGAGAGGCCGACAGCACCTGGATGAGAAGCTGGTTCTCAGCTAGCGACGACGTGTCGGGCTTTGGCGCGGCGGCGTCGAGAACGATGGAGTCTTCCAGTTTGCCCACAAGAGTCTTGGCCGTAGCGCCGTTGGCGTATCGCCAGGCCCTCATTGTTCGTAGAGTCATGGGCTGAAGTGGGGATGATGTGGTCTGGATGAAGGGTGGATAGAGGGGACAGGAATGAATGACTTGGTGTGTGAGAGATGGTGGCGAGCGGAGTATAACCAGTGCAGTGGCCCAGCATGGTGAGGTCCCTCTTTATATCCGTATTTTTCATTCTGGAACAAGGCGCAGGACGCAGGCTGTAAACTTTCTGATTTCACTTGCCCGACGACGTGTGCCTTGGGATTTGACTGCGCGGTGGCCGGAGCCGCTCCTTCGGACTGTTTCGGCGGCGCGCTCTTTCCCAAACAGGACAAGTGCCCGAGCACGGGCAAACCGAGGGGCCGAACAATGTGGCCGCGCCGACCCGATGCCGTCTCGGCAGCTTTTGATGCTCGGCTTGCAGTCACCCGGTCTCGGCCACTTTGCTGGATGGGGCAAAGCCGCCGCCCGCACCGGAGGAATCGATCGAGATTCTGACTTTGAGGCGCCAATGCAAAACCGGCGACATAAATACGGGCACCCCATCAGCTAACTGTGCACATTAAAAATCGCCCACTCGATTCTCCTTCCCCCGGATCACCAATCCCCGCCGCCCATTTGCTCTCTCTACACTTTCCGGTGCATCTCACACGTTTCGACCCATCTCCCAAAACCGTCAAAATGGCAGCCCCCCTCGTCCTACCGCTTAGCATCGCAAGCTACGCCCTCCTCTCGTCCTACTGCCTCTGCGGCGGCGTCCTAGAGCACGCCGCCGTCTTCCGCGGATGGTTGCAGGTCCACGAACCCCGACAGCTCAAGGCGCTGCAGGCTGTTAGCGGATACGGCGTGCTGTACACCTACGTCGTCCCCAAAACCGCTCTGACCATCTTCAACGCCTATCTTGTGGTGCGGCCACCGACAGCCGCAAGCGGCGGTTCGCATCTACGGTTTGGACTGTGGCTCGGCTTGGCGATGCTTACGATATCTTGGGTGTCATCGTTCTTGGTGCAGATTCCGCTGCAGCTGCGCATCCAAGAGACTGGCGATGTGGCGCTGGCGCGGCGGCTGGAAAAGACGACGTGGACGAGGACGTGGGCAATAGTGTTGCATGCGAGTAGTGTGCTTTGGATACTGATAGGAACTGAGTTTTAAGGGGAGGGACGGGTAGGTGGGGATTTTGGGAGGCTGGAAAGCGAATTTGAGTTTGGAAATAGAGATGTCGCTAGAAGGGGAGGGGAGTGTCAGGTAGGCCTACGCCTAAAGCCTTGGACCTGTAAATACAAGTTGCCTACGTGTCTTGCTTGAGTGATCATCTTGCGTCTGTGTCTGCTAGGCTCAAAATTTGGATCTGGAAGAGCTTGGTGCAAGATGTAGCGGTAATAAAAGATTCTCAGTGCCACGGGCATCACGAACTATAAGAGGTTTGGTGACTAGAAATTGTCAAGAGCCCTGTGGACTTTAGACCCAGCGAACGAAGTATTAGTACTCCTGAACAATGGGTGTGGCTGATATTCTGGCGCCTTACACGTATTTGGCCTGGCATGGTGGAACACGGTCGGAGAGCCGGCGGTGTTCTCGCGCTATTCCCGTTGGCCGATCCCAAAACCGTGGGTACCGTCGCAGATATTATGACGTGGTCAGGCGCCACAAAACAGACGGGAGCGAGCAGAGAACCGAGAGCGAGGCGTCGGTGGCGTTGGCGGTGATGGTGTGAGGCCAGGCGCAGTGATTTGCTCCATGACTCCACGTTTTTTCCACATGAGGCTCGAGGGAAATGCAAGGCCTCAGCCCGCTATTTTTATCTCATGCATAAGATATGCAGCCTTTACTGTGGTTGCGAGCAAAAAGAAAACCCCCCTGCCAGGTCACGACCAGGGGGGGTTTTTCCGGTGCGAAGTTGTGACACGTAATGGAATCGAAGGCTTCAACGACGGAGTGAATTGCTCTGTTCTTTGAATTGAGCCGTGGAAGGCCTCTATATAATTCCTTGCAGTGGGCCTTCTGAATCGCTGGCTGGAGTGGTGATATCACCACTCTTCTGGTGGCTGGCGCTAGCAATTGTGGTGAGATCACCACAATTGGA
>Ga0247780_1001014_pt1 | contig 20433 bp, 17 predicted proteins | sample UWRJL079202R5_FD_179927 | JGI IMG/M metagenome (GOLD analysis project Ga0247780, IMG submission 179927) | Plant litter microbial communities from Arlington Agricultural Research Station in Wisconsin, United States - UWRJ-L079-202R-5 | ecosystem: Environmental > Terrestrial > Plant litter >... | reverse complement strand
TCTCCATCTCCCTCGCCGTATACCCCGTCCTCCCCAACAGCACCATCTCCCCCGCCCTCTGGCGTCCCACAATTCCGCTCAGCCTCGGCAGCGCCCCCGCCAGCGCAACCACCCCCTTCGTGACCTCGGGCAGGCCAAACCTCGCCGTCTCCGCGGCAACCACAATATCACAGTTGATGACCATCTCCATGCCGCCGCCGAAGCAGAGGCCGTTCACGGCCGCAATGACAGGTTTCTTGCCAGGGCGGTTGGACAGCCCACCGAAGCCGGAGGGGGGCATGGCGATTTGTTCTGTCTGACTATGACCATCGTTCGTGGTGGCCGGGGAGGAGGAGTTGACGCGGTCCCATTCGCGGAGGTCGGCGCCGGCGCAGAAGGCGCGGCCTGCACCAGTGAGGATCGCACAGCGGAGGTGGGGCTCGGAGTCGTACCAGTCGTATAGGGCGGAGAGAGCGGCGTGCTGTGTGGAGGGGATGGCGTTGAGTTGTTTGGGGCGGTTGAGGGTGATGAGGAGGACGTGCGGGGCGGGGAAGGAGACGAGGACGTTTGGGACGGCGGGCGGAGGGGAGTTGAGTGCTGCCGGGAGTGGAGAGGCGGTCATTTTGAGGCGGTGATGATGGCGATGGCGAGGTGTGGGTTTGGGAACGTTGGTGGCGATGCAGCTTGGATGCGTGGGTGAAAGTGTGAGCGAATGCTCAATTGATGATGTTACGGAGTGAAAACAAAGCGAATCACCTCTACTGAAGAATACACTTTGAAGAATATATGTAGACAGGAATGAAGCCACTCGTCTTACACGATGAACGAAGTTGATGGGATGAGGAGAAGGTGAGAGGCGGCAAGGGCCCGCCCCGCTGCCTCGGTTCTCCAACTCCGGCGCGGGGGTTGTGCATCATCTGCCGATCATGGCACCTCACACTGTAGAGAATAAGGTGGTATTTCCTAACGTACAGAAAACGATTATCTGTAAACGCCCCGTAGTCGACGAAGGCCGCTTACACAAAAAAAATTTGACAGATTGCCTGCCGCCTCCAGCTTTTTGCTACTTGATACATATGCCATGCTAGTTTTACGCCGGCAACCCACGCTTCTCACATTCAGTGAAGAAGATGACCATCCGCCACAGCTTCTTGACCAGATCTTCGGCGTCGTCATCAAGTGCCTGGGCCAGCGTCTCAACGAGCTCGGCCGGCTTCAGGTGTTTACGGAGATGCCCCTCCACGACGTCAACCAGGAACTGCTCCTGTACACCGAGGTACTCGACCACCTTCTTCTCCACGAAAGGTCGGAGCTTCTCGCGGAGCACAGCATCCTCCAAGTAGTCCCATTTGACATCCCATGCCCAGAGCCCATCCTTGTCTGACGGGATTTCGTGTGCGAGTGCGCGAACAGCCTTCTGGAGATCTTCCTCCGTCATAGCCTTGGTATCAGTAATAGGCTCAAACTTGATAGGAACCAGCTGCCGTTTGGTGGTCTGATCGTCTCCCTCGTCGTCCAGTAACCCTTCAATTTCTGCCACAGTCCGTCTGGTATGTGCGGAACGCTGAGCGGCCTTCTGGGCTGCCGCGCCAAACGAGATTGTGAAGCGCTGCGGCGCAGCAGGAGCTGCTTCTGGTCGTCTCTCCATCTCTTCAGCCTGGCGCTCGAGGAACGAGTCGGCCATGCCTCGTGCATGCTCCATATCTGCCTCTGCCCTGCGTCTTTCATCCTCCTCGGCACGCCGATCCATTTCGTCTCGCGCCGCCTCTTCATTCCTGTCACCCATGCGCTTCTTGATCCAGGTCGCATGATCCCGGTAGTAGAGATGGTTCCTGCGGGACGCCTCCTTCTCGTCATCCCAGTTCTTTTCTCGCTCGAGCTGCTCGTCCCTCCTGCGCGCAAAGCTATCCGTCTCAGCCTTTTCACGCTCCTGTTCTCTATCCAGCGCTGCCGTTTTCTGCCGTTCTCGGTTGACCCACTTCCGCTCAGCCTCAAGATACAGCTTTTCTTCGTCCGCCTTTTGTTTTGAAATCTCTCTCTGGTGCAACTCATCGTCACTGGCGTCCGTGTCGTCCTCTTCCCGGTGGAAAGTCGAATGGCCATTAGTCGTCCCGCCGTTGGTAAATTCAACCCTGTCTCGTCCCCTCGGCCCAGATGGTGCGTTAGGCACCCCTCGAGGACCAAGGGGTACTGAGTTCGTATTCCCAGGTGGGGGTGAGTCGAGGCGTGACATGCGTGGTGCTCCGTTGCGTAGTCGTTCTTGTTCCTCAAACTCCTCTTCCCTTCTGAGTCGCTCCATATCCCTCCGATTACTGCGGTCTCTAAAGGCTGCGATCTCTGCAGCGACAGTCTCACGCATCTCAGCGGGGATATCTGCTAGCTCGTCTTCTTGAGCAAGAGGAATGTTGATAATCTCAACATTATCCCCAAGACCATTGGTCCCGTCACCCATCGAAGTGTCACCATCCCCATCCTGCGCACTGTAGGCGCGCGGGAAGAAAAGGTCTTGTACGCACTGCTTCAGGGCAGCCCTAGCATCCGCAAGTCTTGCCTCAACGGCAGGGTCATCACCCCGGCTCTCCTTCCAAGACTCCACATACTTGAGCGTACTCGCGTCAAACTCAACCTGCAGCTTGGCCTTCTCGATGCTTTCCAGTGCGGCGTCCACGTCTTCCGGCTGCTTTTCGACCGGCGGCTGCCTCTGCGCGGGCACCTCGATATCCTTGAATAACTCAACAGCCGAGGCGAGTGATTCGGCATCGTCGTACTGTGCAAACCCAAACAACCGCCCCTTGTGGTCCGACAGATGGGACCGACCAGAATCCCACCGGCGAATCCTTCCGACGGTACCCAGCAGCTTCTGGATGCTCTCCTCACCTCCAACACCGGCGGGAATCTTGTGCACAAAGATTGTTCGCAACTTTTCTTCAGACGTCGGGGGGACTAACGATTGCATGCTCTCCCTAAGCTGTGCCCTCGAGTGCTCAAGTCCACGATCCATGCCCAGCCCGGGGCGGCCAGAGGTCGGAGTGTGTGAGTCTTTGCGGTCGCGGTCCGAAGCCATGCCCGATTTCGAAGGTTGCGCAGTGGAGCCTAGTCGGATCACGGGGGCGTTGAAGTTGATGTTGGGCAGGTTCGGGGGCGGCTGGAAGGAGGCAGGAAGGCCGCTTGGTCGATTAGCTTGTGAGGGCATACTTTGCTGTTGGACACCAGGTGGCGGTGCCATTCCGGGTGCAGAGGACATGCCTGGTGGAGGACCTAAAGCACACGTTAGCGGCTGCAGGGCTAGTAGCGAGAAGGTGTGATGGAAGCAACATACCTAAGCCCGGAGGAGGCGCCATTCCTGGGGCAAGAGATGCGCCTGGGAAAGCCGGGTAGCCCGCAGGGGCTCCATATGGCGGCGCTGAAGAGAAAAGCGTCAGTAGGGACGGGTGGCCGCACGAAGTGGACGCGCGAGGCAGCGACAACGTGGGGGAGAGAAGGCTGAACGCACCTCCATACGGATTGTACGCCATCGCGCCGTTGAAGAATCGCAAAATGCGATGCGAGCTTTTCTAATCCCGCGCAGATGCTGCAGAGTTGATCGGTGGCTGTATGTGTCAAAGGATATCTCGAAGGCAGCTAAACCCTCTGCTGAAAATCACGTTGGCGCATTGGTTGGGCGATGGCGTTTGATGGTGGGTGCCGCAATCATGTCGCGGTTTCTGTAAAAGTTCACGACCAAGCGGCAGGTTGAAGGGACCGTGCCTGTGGCGCATGGCCAAAACCCCCGAACCTTTTGGCGTGTGGCGTCGGAAGCGGAGCCACAAATCACCGCCAGTCGCGGGCCAGGCCTTGGTGGCCAAGCATGAACTAAGCTCCAGAAATTCCCGGTCCGGGCTCAACCTCAAAGTCGAAAAATCGTCCAACGTCGCAAACAAGTTGCGCCTCGGAGGAGGAAGTCATCAATCAGCCCCGATTGAGTATGGTGCCCCTCAACCTCTCCTCATTCTCTTTCCAGCGCGACCCAATGGCTAACAATTCCCAGCTACGCAACCAGTAAACAATGGCCGTCCTACAATCCGTCTGCCGAGCGGCAATGGTATCCAGCGCGCGGCCCTCCCTCCTCCTAGCCGCTGCCGCAGCGTCCCATCCCATCCGAAGCCCTCTCCTTCTCCAGCGCGCCTTCGCCACGACCCGCCCGTCTCTCTCGTCCTCTTCCGACTCCAACTCCTCCTCCTCCAACCCTGCTTCACCAGCCGCGAACTTGAGCCGCATCCGCAGTGCGATCGGTTCCGGCGAGAACGACCCAGCCCTACTCAAGGCCGACCCTCGCCCGCCTCGACCCCCGCCCCCGACCTCCGAAAATATCAAGGGCTCTACCGCGAAGAGGTTCGCCGGAGACCTCCGGTCCATCAACAAGGGGGAAATGCAGCAATGGACCCCGGATGAGTTCTTCGATGACTATAAGAATGATTTGAGAAAAGAGATCAAGCTGCGGCTGACCCCCCAGCTGGGTCGCACGATCAATACCAACCGAACCACAACCCCCGCTAAAGCGATCGCAAGGCTCGACGCGCTGGTTCGCCGAAACCAGGTGAGGGCTGAGTTGCGTCGTCAGAAATTTCACGAGCGGCCGGCGCTGAGGCGTAAGAGGCAGTGGAGAGAGCGGGCAAACGACAGATTCAGGGGCGGCGTGCGTGCCGTCATCTCGCGGACGATGGAGCTGCGGCAAATGGGTTGGTAGAGGGGCCCAGAACACTTTGAGAGACGGGATGGGCATGTAAAACACTTGGACCACATACACTGTACTATACACTACAACTTGCCCTTGACAAGAAATTAGAATCTTGTCTTACTGCAACACGTCGCTGTAATTATCCCGCTTTTATTTCACTGAAAAAGCGCTATATCCTAACCACCATACCCTGCATATCCCATCACGTCGTTGCTGTTCTCGTTTCTCATGCTTTCATCAATCCCAGATACTCCCTCGGATGGGTGTTCCGACTGGGCTTGTCTTGATCTTGGGTCGGCTCATGAACACGGCATCTTGGTCCACCTGCTCTGCCTCCATTAGTTCCTCCGCCAAAAGCAACGTCGTGTTCTCCTCTTCGTCCACGGCTGGAAAATAAATACTGTCACGGCCGCCCGCAGCAGGCTGGATCTGCTTGCTCTTGCGTAGCGACCGCCGCCGCTCGAGCTGCGCCTTCTTCTGCGCAGCTTCAAAGCCTGCCATGCTGCGCCGCGTGCGGGCTACCAGATCCTCGTGCATGTCGGCGCCTGTGTCGATAGCGTCCCGCTGATGTCCGTGCTGCCGCCGTGGTTCCTCCGGTGGGTCAACCGAGACAATCGGCCCTCTGTGGACGGAGAAGTTGTCAATCTCGGAATCGTTGTCATATTCGTCAATGATAGTCTCAGGTAGGGCTTTGGGGGTCCGTCGCGCCATTGACAGACGAGTGCGGTCAGCGAGAGACAGTGTGTGGCGAGGTTTCTTGATCGGGGATGGAGAGGCAGCCTCCACCGAGGCAAGAATTTGGTCGGCCAGTTGTTGTGTCGGCGAAACAGGTCGCTCAGGAGAGGGTGTTCGTACGGGCGAGACTGAGACGGCCCGAGGGGGTGACCATGTTAGTTGCGGGGGGGAGTGCTGTAAGCGCGGCGGACTAGGGCGTTTTTCAGGACTTCTCGTCGGGGAGGTGCTGGGTGGTCGTCTTGCTGCGACATTTGAGTGCTTGGACTGGATAGTGGCGGATCTACGCAGATGCGGAAAGTCCAGTTGTTCCTCATTCAGTCGAGAGTGTTCGTAACGAACACTCTCCGTCCTTCGCAGCACACGTTCGATGACTTTGACTGGCTCGCGACGCGGTGGTGAGGGGCGAGGAGGCAGAGGTTCATCATCTATCTCGCTCAGCTCGGATACTAGTTCGGGCTCGCTTTCCAACTCTCCTCGGATGTTTGGCTTTGAGGATTCCTGGGGTCGCTGAAAGAAGGCGGGGATCGAGGCTCCGTCGGAGCCGAGACCGGCCAACTCCGTCTTCAGGTTGCGAATTAAACCGTTGTATTCGTTATCCAGGCCTCCACGATTCATACGAGGGAGCTTCCTCGGGCTCATGCGACCGAGGTGGAGAGTCTCGTGTGCCCTGAACCCGAGATCAACGCCTCTTTGCCTTTCCCTCGTGGTAGTTTCCTCGGCCCTCGGTTCTGTTCCAACCTTCCCAAACACCCTCTGTCGAAAACCTTGCCACTTCTCCAGCCGCTCTTTTTGGCTCTTAACCCTCCCATCAAGCTGCTGTAATAATCCGTCCGACTTGTCCTCGAGCTCAGCCAACCGGCCAGATTCGACTCGTCGCCAAACTCGGTCAAACGGGATGGACAGAAGACCGTCCTTGCGCGCATGGTTATCACCATACAACAGGGCCTCCATCCAACGTTCGTTTCCTGACCAGTTATTCCTTACTGTGCGCCAGACATCAAGCTTCATGTCGTCCGGGATGTTCGTATGACGCTTTCTTTCCTCTTGCGCCGCCCTGGTTTGCACCCGTCTGCGCGCAATGCTGCCCTCTTTGAGTCCCATAAGCTGCGAGAAATCGTTGTATCTGGCCCGTGACTTGTTCTTGCTCTCGAGTGTTCGATGAAGAGAGAACTTATGGGCCAAGATGAGCGAAACCAGCTCCGCTCGCTCCCCAGAGTATCCCCGGTTTTCCAACGCGAGGGACTGGGCCAATGCCGGGAGCTGACGTTGATTAAGCAGCTGTTCTGCAGCTAGCTTCTTCAGAACCGCCGACGACAATGCCGCCAAGACCTCTTCCATTCGCTCCCCTTTGCACTCGTCGAGCATTGTCTTGCGGACGACGGCATCGCGGCCGAGAACGCCATTCTTCTTTGCGTGCTCTAGGGTCCGGAGAAGGGCAGCGCGTAGATTGAGAGATTGAACTTGGTCAAGGGGCGGGAAGAACGGTTGGAGCTTGTCTCGCGCCTCGTCGGGGTCCCACAATGTAAAGAGGCGGTAAAGCGCCCACTCGACGCATTGGATGCGCTTCTTTTGCCCCTGCGCGGTATCTCTTGTCCCAAAGGTAGACGCGCTGATTTCAGGCCAGTCTGGGTAGCGGTCGAGGTCGAGCAATCTCAGGTTCGTCAGGAAGAGCGAAACATGCGACACAGATGTCGGGGCGGCGGTCGGCGCTGGGAAGGCGATTGCGGAGTTCGAATTGGCAGCGGACGGAGGCGCCCGGGAGCCTAGGAGTGGCCTACTGGTGTTTGATGGCGGCAGCCGAGCAGATCTCGTGCGGGTGAGCGATGTCGATCCATGAGAGCTTGCCATGTCGCATTGTCAGGAATGTCGGGCAGATAACAACAGCGAATCCGATGAATGTTGTAAGGCGGCAATCTCCAAAACAAACCAGTCATCAGTCAGTTGACCTGGAAGCGTCCCTGCGTCAATACAAGCGCAGGCTCCAGGTTGTGTTGGGGGGGTGGGCCTGTGTCCGCAGTACGTGGAATCGGAACGAGCGTGCAATGTCTTTGGCCGAATCGCAGCGCTTTAAGTTGGCGTTGTAAACATTGAAAATCCCCGTCGTTGATGGACTCGGCTCAGCGGGGGTTAGTGGCCTGCCGAGGCCGCTTTGACGGCAGTTATAGCGATTGGTCAGATGTTCTATTTACAGGGTTAGGGTTCTAGTAGTGACCGCCCCTTCCACGACCGCAAACATGCAGCACCGAGACTTCCTCGACTTCCGCCACACACACAGCATTCTCGGAAGGACTCCTTTCCTGCATCGGTCAACAAGCCAGTATCCAGCCCTCGCACTCCGTTCAGAACATCAATGGGCAGCCCCCGACCACGTGCCATATTGTGGAGGTAAAACCGCAGTCGCAGGCCGCGTCGGAGACTCGGACTCGGACTCGTCCTTTGCTCGGATAACCTCAGCCATGGAAAAAAACGGTCCTCCGTAATCTGCAGAAGAGCCTCTTTGTCGAGCCGGCATTTCCATAGCTGGGTTCTGCGGTTGCATCGCGATAAGTAACGTCTGCTGAAGCCGAAGTTGGGTTTCCAGTCGGCGTTCTTTTTCTTCGTTGCGCGCCTCGTTACTGATGCAGGGCTTACAACCTGCGCAGCATATCCCATGCGCTCCCTGCGAAGCGCAGTGCCTTGCGCAGAACTCCCATACCAGTATTCCGGGCCAGGATAAGAATGCAAAGAGGAAGATCATCAGCGGCATGATGAGCGCATAGTGGGAGTGATAGCGGAGTGTTGGCCATCGTCGGCGTGCTTCGTGGCGGAGAAGCTTAGTATAGTAAACTGACGCACAAACAGAGATCATCCCCCACACAACAGCGGTGATGCCGATGACGAAGACATCTGCGAACGCCAGGGAGCCATCAGAGGACTCGGAGTGGTGATGGGGAGTGCTAGCTGGGTGGTGTTCTAGCCCTAACATCTCCATTGTCGTTCTTTGCTTTCGTTACGCTTGTAATCGGGCGGGAAACGTGTTGAGCGGGCCTGACTCTTTATAGTACCGCACATCGCATTGAGCAGCCCGCCCCAACGTCTGCTAGAATTGGTGTGTGGCCTTGGGAAGGTCACTGTGGCAATTCAGTTTGCATCGAGGATTCTTCCAGTTGGGAATCTCTAGCAACCCTGTTTGCATTCCTCGCTATCTCAAGGGCGCACGCATATCGACAAGAGGACGAAAATAACCTAGACCCACCTTCAAACCATTCCACAAGACATTACATGCCAAATCTTTCGGGCTTTCATATTCAGACATCGGTTCTATGTCAATCACCTTGGCCGATCTATTACCATGCACAGATATAAATACATCCCAACACAGAAGAAAATCAAACTATCACCACTAGAGCCGTCGGAAACCACAAACAGAGAAGCAGATCTTGATAACATACAGCTTCAACCTCAGGGTTCATTAATGTGCTTTGCAACAACATCAAACACCAGTCTCCGGTCTCTCACCATCTCCAGCACTGGCTGTGAGCCTCAATCGGCACCGAGTGCCACCGTCAGATGATATGTCGACAAACATCAAGTTGATATTGGAGAATAGTTGAAGCACCTGAGTATGTTTTCATCCGGTTCGGTTCATCATGGGAGTCACGAGGGTCGTCATTCTAGATGTAAGTGGGTTGACCAAAGGAGCAAAACGAAGTTGAAAACAGTTGGGGCTCAGAAATCTCACAGGTCGCAGTCCAGCCGGGCAACATTCAGTTGATACTTCTGCACTACTTAGCTGGAGCAACAATATAGGAGATAATCTCGCTCAACTTAGGGAGGTACAGCACGTTGACAGGCGTGGTGATTCGTATCTAAAATCTATTCAAGATACGACAAAGACATAAAACCCGACCTCTCCTTTCGTTAGGACGCTATCTCAACTTGCTTATGAGTGCAGTACAAGTGGCTGCTCAGTTCTCACGAGAGAATGTCAGCCAGTTTCGAAATATGAAGCAACTAACAATTATCAAGCAAGAATACCTACACACAGATGATAGGTTATCAAACCTCCTACATCGCCGTAGATACACATACGAAACTCTCTCAGCACAGCTCCTCCTCTATCACACCCAAGTCAGCCGAGGGCAAGATCCATAACCTCCAGAACGCCATGAGTGTATTGCTGACGGGAACAGAAACAATCCTCATCATACACCCCCGAGTGCAGAAGGCAAACACCGACCTTGCTCAGAGGCTTAGATTACCCACATAGGCAGGTACTTCTCGCTCGTGAGAGAGATGGCCAGCGGTCTGGGTTTGAATTACGTTGGTGATTTGGAGCTCGGGCCGGGCCCGCGATCTGCAACCACCGGTCAGCTAATGCTCGTCCAGATGACTATATCAGCCGATGTTTGCAATGCGTGTTGGTTGCTCATCGGTGTATGAATAAGGACACAGAGCAGGCAGAAGACCGTACCAGCGAGTCGATGCCCCCACGTGCAAGATGAATATTGATAGCACTGTAGTACCTGGGCCCAACATCACCGCCCTATATTGAAAGTGTGCGAATGAAGTGCAACTCTCATGATAGTCAGGAGACTAGGGTATCCCCTATAATTGGTCAGATAGCAACCATTATAGATCTAGTTTCGAACAGGCTATCCGCCACATCGAGTCCAAGTATCAGCTACGACTGAATTCGGAGACCGATGTGTCACTACAAGTCACCGTTCTCATCAGTATTAGGACCGATCTCCCCTACAAGGACTGCAAGAGCCGACTCAATCATGGATGGCGTGTGTGCAAACAATTGCGAACCTGCCTCGCCTCAATCCATGATCCCAGCCAATTCGTACGGCGCAGCCAGCACAGACACCGGGTCCTTCAGACAAACCCGCGACGGCAAAGCCCTCACTTCCGTGTGTGATCATGTCAACCAGACGCGAAGTCAAGACACTAGCAAGGGGATCCCCTCGCTCGCTCCTCGTCCCTCGCGGCCCGCGCCGCATCCATCCCATAATACTCGCGGGCCGGGATATCCCAGCCTCCCCAAAAACAGCCGTAACCGCGAAAGGGCCGTCTTGATAACGACCAAACTTCACCATCACCGCCGCGGGATGATATGACCTTGGAATGGCAGGATCGGGAACCACCAAAAAGAGAGTAGGACACCGAGCCGCCTCACTGACCGACTTACAGAAAATTGGACGCAAGGTAGGTTGTGCGTGCGTGGTCTCGGCCCCTCCATATGTTAAGCGTCGTCACCCGCCCACACCCTCCCGGCGGCCTCGGTCTGGCGCGCCCAAGAAACACCAGGTGTGTACGGAGAACGAAAGCACCAAGTACACACATGTAGGTAGTTCCTCAGGACGGATGCAGCGGAGGCGGGGAGGGGTCATGTCGTAATTGTATTACTCCAGATCGCACCATGAACATTGGAAACCCGCTCATCTCATCGCATCTCAACGTCAATGCAGACGCCCATCGATGGATGAACCACTTCCACCCCCTTCCCCGCGATCGTAAATCGCCATCGGCGCGTGGCGGCGGCGTGGCACTAAGCGATTGAGTTGTGTGATGGGCCAGGGATTGTCAACATCTGCGCAACTCCAAAAAAGGGGCTCAATAGCACCATCGCCATGGCGACATCATTCGATATTCGACGCACTGTGGGTCTGACGCGGGGATGGATGGTTCGATCGTCCCTTTCTGCGGCCAAGACAGCGGCACTCGCTTCGCTTTCCAATGCCTGCTGAGAATGTATTTCAAGGGTGTGGGATGAGGGAACCCTCAAACTGGGCGCCCAAGGTGTAAGACGGGATCCAACTCCCCTCCTTTCGATGCGGACGCAATTCATCCTAAGACGTGTACGGGAAAAGGGGACACGATGCGGTGTGAACTCTGTCATATCGAGGAAGCGGGGGTGTCCTTATTGCGTAGGCTGCCCCGGACTTGACTTGGTCCCATCGGGGAAAGGGCACATGCATCCGCTGCGGATCATTGAGATGGAATGGCTGTTTGGCAGCCTGTCAGATAATCCCATTCGACTGCGGCTACGCAAGCGCGCTTTCGCGCACAGCGCAAAAAAGAAACGCAATTTTCCGGTGTCCATCTTCACCGTGTATCTGTATGTCTTGCCGTCTCCGCTGACCGGTGAAGCGCGGACGCTGTTGGTTACCATTCGCCCGCTTGTTTGAATCGAAGGACTGAGAGGGCCGTGGCCGCTGGGGCGTTGCTGTTCAATGCCACAACAGCACCAGTGCCAGCACTCACGGAACGGAAGCTCCCTGCCGATGGATGTCGGCGATTGAGAAATCCGTTGAGAAATCCGAGCCACACGCTCTTCAGCTAGACTCGGCAATAGATCTGTACAGTTCTACAAGCTTCGCTTCTGCTTCCGAGAGGGGGACGGGGTTCCATCACGCCATGCCGCACGGTTGTCGCGATGTGCGATCGGACAGCCGGTCAACAAACTGAACGAACTCGCCTGCAGAGTGCTACAGGCAGAGAAACGCTGGAGCCCTACCGAGGGAACCTGAGGTGCAGGCTGAAATTGAGCCTGAAGGATAGCCTAGGGTTCTGCTGTTGATCCACTGTATGATCGAATTGGTCGCATCTCGCTGGTTTCATCAGCTGCAGCCTCAAGGCGCAGTACGGGAAGGCGGTACGGCACATCGAAACTTGCAGGCTCTACATCCTGGTCCCGCAGTATTCTCCTTCCCTGGATCGAACAGTCTCGACACCCTTCCTAATAAACTCCGATTGATTGCTGTCGCATTCCGCCTGCAGTGGCAACCCAGCTATTCTGACGCCCAAGAACTAGTCGAGCTCATCGGTGTGAGCCTGTGATACGACCTTGGAGGCGAACCATGCGTCTTCGACAGACGGCCAAAACAGCCCCCAAGGCCGAGTCACAAGTGTCAAAGCTTCAGGATAAGGTAGTGGAATGCGACCAGTGATGTGAATGCGTTCGCGGGCGGCGGACACATTTAGGAAGACGGAAACCATTTGGTCGAATCGTGGCCTCTGCGAGCGCGTTGCACGACCAGTAGATGGTCAGATACCTGCCAAGAATCTGGCCGAATGGGACCTCACGGACTTTTTGAGGCTCAGACCAGCATCCTTCGAAGCGGCAGATGAGACCAACAGTGGCCGAGAGGTGGAGAATCGGCTCTGGAGAAGCGGCCCGGCATTGGCCATCGCGACCAGCTCCGCGGGGGCACACCTTGATGACCACGAAGAACGGTGCCATTCGTCTGTTCTTTTTTTTTTACCTCAAGGTCGCAGAAGCGTAATTTTTTTTAGGTGATTCAGCAACCTGCAAATTCGCAAGCGGGCTCCTCTATGGTTCGTTCCTGATCCTACTCATCCGTAAGAGACTTAGCCGCGCCCTCTTCTTCCCCATGCTGGCTCTCGTCGTCGCTATTAGGCTGCGTCGGGTCGAGGAGAATATCCTCGCTCCCTTTCCACTGCGAAGGTAAAGGTGGTAGCAGAGGCTCTTCGTCATGCCATCCATAATCCTCGTCATCGCTATCTGCGATCTCAAAGTTCGTATCAGCCAGCTTTCGCTTTGGCGCTGGTGTGGAGGATAACACTCGGGAAGTTTGCGAGCTGTCACAATGGACTGAAACCAAACCGCTCTAGTGCAAAACATGAGCTTATCGAAACAGGTACCGAAGGGGTTCTCCAAGACCTACCGGTTTGATGCTGAATGCAGTGACATCGTCTAACGACCCGCTGTGTCCTTTTCCGTTTTTCTTCTGAACCCCCACGAAGTGCGGAGCTCGTGACTCGGCTCCGTCCGGTGCCCAGTCTCGGAACAAAACGAGCCTTGTAGAAATGCCTTGGTCCCAGGCTGTGGCATTGACGGCCGGGATCAGCGTCGCACCGCGCTCTCCTTGCATCTTGGTAGCGCACTGCGTGAGAACAACAATAGCTAGGTCCTGAGTTGCGGCGAGCTTCCCAAGCGCTCCCACAATGTACTGAAGCACCTGGAGTCTTCGCACCGTCAGTGGCGGGCCTGGAAAACGCGGTTAGACCAAGTTTCCTGAATACTGGTTGCGGAACATTGGCAAACCTTTTCTCCCCTTGAAGTCCCCGGCAGTTCGTCCATCCGTGGTTTTTGGAAAGGCATGGTTGATGAGAGCCGAAAGAGAGTCGATAACTACCAGAGCCGTACCCTGAGGTACGCAGGATGACGTGGGCTGGCACAGCAGAGCAATGAAATGGGGTAGACTGGGACACATGTAGTGGGTGAAGAGCTCAAGGCAACCAGGCGTTGCTTTGTCATCGTCCTCGCATACGGAGGACACAACAGTCCGGAGACGTTCACTCGAGACAGGATGAAAGCCATCTGTGCACACCACTGGTGAGCAATGCCGTCCCGTGTTCCGAAGGAGACAAGAATGGGGAGAGACCGACCTACCCAAACAACTCCCTTGGCTTCGCGAAGACAGTTGGCGGCAAGCTGGATGCTAGGCAAGGTTAGAAGCGGAGCGTGCCCAGCCGCTTGAGAAAATGTGCTCACCCAAAGGTGGTTTTCCCGGCCCCTGGCGGACCCCAGATTTCGGTCACCTGGCCCTTTTGGATGCCCCCCTGACTTTGATCCTCCAGGTTCAAGCTGAGCGATGCATCTAGGGTTCTCAATCCAGTTGGCACGTAGTTGGTCTCGTTGCCCTGGAACTCTTGCAGAGCCTGTGCCGCCGAGACGGTAGGCAGGCGGTCTGGTGATGTGGTCAGCGGGAGGCGATCCGTCAGCCGTGTGCGGGGGTGAACAGCGCGAAGCCAATCTTACGCGTCGACGGGAGATCAAAGCTCGAGACGTCATGGCCGTGTATCGCATGGTAGTCCATCAAAACTCCAAAATGCCAAGGCCATCTCCAGCGGAGAAACGCCGGGCAGGAAGACGGTGGTACGGTGCTGATTACGCAGGTGGTTGTCAAAGACGGGAGGATACGTGCGGCGTGATGTCAGGCGAGGGGCACACTTCAAACCGCGCCAAACGGTTTGCAGTTGTGACAGGTGATCGACCACTCCAAATTCGGGAACGGCTCCCCGCATTCGCGAGCAGGCACGTGCATGCCTTATCTGATCCGCGCCTGCCTGAGCACACGGAATCTAGTGCCTGCGACATCGGCGGGTCACGGCAATTATTGGAATGGTGTCATGTGTCAGAGAAATCGGAATGTTTTCCATGATTTGGCCAACCTGGAACCATCGAGCCGGCCAAGCCACGGTGCTAAGCCCAACTGCGAATTCTGTCCAATGGCAACTAGCTCACATCTTTTGACGGGGGCAACCATGTGTCACGAAGAGTCTTGCTGGGTGTTTGTGACAATGACGAGCTGGGCGATACCTATCGGCCCGCGGGAGATGAAGAAAATAAACCGGGACACATCGACTTGTCAAGAATGCGTATTCTAGTGACCGGGGAAACCATTGAGGTTGGTATAGGTATCCCTCCTTAAGACCAAGGTATAAGGGATGACTGACCAAGTATGGGTGAAGTGGACCAATACGTGCGCTGTGACAAGCAGAGTATGGTACGGATGGACGATTCTGTGCTATAATCGAGCCTATCATGAAGTCTAGCGCCGGGGTATCGCCTTCGAGTCAAGAAGACTTAATCTGAAATAAGAGCAAAGACAGTTCTAGACCTTCTCCAATGGGAGCTCACCGCCCGTCCATCCTCGTGGCAGGTGAATGGTCTTCAGTCTCGCTTCGAAAGATTCTCCCTGGCCAAGACCCCAATCAGTTCCACGTGGGGGTACCCCAAATGTGCCTTGACCACCTGGAGCTGACGCTAGTCGCAACACCACCACCAAATTGCGATAGAGTAAAAATGTCATTTTCTTCTGGCGGCAAGGCGCCCCGGCTGAGAGTCAGCTTCCGAGCCCTCCTTTCTCGCCGCCCTTCTCGTCGGATCGGGCGCGACTGCGCAGACGCGTCCACCGCCACGGCAGATCGGCTTCCATAGTAGCTCGCAGCCCCCCTCGTTTATCGGCTGCTGCATCTTATCACGGAAGGCAGGTACGAGCTGCGCTACCAATCTTCGTCTGTTCTACCCAGTAATAGCAGCGTTGCCGACGGCCACCAAGACAGGTCGGGTCCCAGCAAATCACCCACACATTTATCCTATCTCTCACACGTGTGAGCCGATAAACATTACGCACACCTTGACGTCCGCAGTAATCCGTACACTTGAGCCCTTGAGCGATGGGTCGGAGAGTAGCCCGTTCAGGCACGTGGAAGAAGCCGTTGGCTGCCCTGCGCTGCCCTGATCGGGAATTGAGGATCGGATGGATTTCCCGAGCCCCGGATCTGCGGTCCCTTGTCGAGTTGGCCTCGACAGCAGCAAGGGTCTGTGTGGGGAGGAGCTGAGAGCCTTCTGCCCGTTTACCCGGCTCTCCATCGTGCTCAGCTCATCAGTCCAGCCAAAAAGACACACCCCTCCCCTGAAAGGAGGTAGGCCACAAGCACGCGCAAAAAAGACCCCAAAAAAAAGGATCGATTTGATCACCCCTAACTATAATGCAAAACTCCAAGCTTTACTGCACTCAGATCCAGGGCGAGCGCGCGCCACCGCTGCAACGTACATCCTCGATCTCGGCTGAATACGGCCTGGTAAACACGTTTCCCCTTTGTTGCCCTTGTTACCTGTGGTGGTTCTTTTCCCCGAACTCCAGCCCCAGTGCTGCGTTGTCCGCAACTAGGGGGCGCTGACATCATCGCAAGCTGCGGTCAGCCTCTCCCATGTGATTCGGAGCTCGCCCGTTGGCGAAACTCCTTCTGACCGCCGATGTCCCCTGTCCTGAAACCCAAGGTTCTTGTCTCAACCCTTCGAGACAGTCGCGAGGCCGCTCATCTCCGTATGCGATCTTTTCTCCGCAGATCTGGCCGAGGCGATGGAACTTGCCGAGGCTAAGGGGGCCCCTCGGGACTCATGGATACAACCTGGAAGCTCGCACAAGCAATGGGCCACGATGCGGTGGCCGGCGTCTCATTCCAAAGCCCACCGAAAAATTTCGTCTTACTGGTATGTACGGAGCAGAGGGGCGCCCTTCATTCACATGAAGGGGGCAAAATGCGAAATCGTCCGCAAACCCTTTGAGGACACTGGTCCAAGTCAGAAATGGCCGCCTTTCGCCGCGCTACTGTCGCGTTGGCCCTGTCAATTGATGTAATCCGCCGAGAGCCTCCTTACGTGCTTAGAGGCTGTGTCGTCATTCGAACCTCCCGAGCTGGCGCGAGCTAGGAAAGACTCACAGGAGAGCCGCCGGGTAAATGCAACTGAGGATGATCCGTGCAGGACGCGGGGAATTCATCGCTGGGAACCATTGTGTTCACCGTCCAAATCGGTCCACGTTACTCACCTCACCGTATTACAATATTCAAGAACGACTCACCGAGAATTGTGCGTTCAAGGTCCAGCATCGTCGAGATCGGATCAGACGAACCGAGAGCGAGCCCTAGCTCTGGTGGGTGGTATGAAATGCGGAGTGGAAGCCTTTTCTCCGTCTCTGGGCGATGAGCGGCGAATCCACAGCACAACCCGCATTTCACGTCTGCTCTCGGCCTTTCTGTGGAGCGCTCATACCGATTTCTCCACGATGCGCGAACATAATCGCGAGCTTCTGATTTTCTTCTCTCTCTCGGGTTGACCTCGGGGTTCTAGAAGGAAAATTGGTTGGTCTGGGGTAAGAGCTGATAATCAGCACAATCCTCGCTATGGGATAGGATGAAATGTTTATGGGATGCATAAGCTGTAGATGGGGCATAGACGAGGAGAAATAGAGAATGGAACTTTGATGAAAGTGATGCTGTGACAAAAAAGAAGTCAAGCCCCAGTTGCGGCGAGCAACTGGCCTCAAGAAGACGGGTCCGCGGCGGTGAGCAAGATCGGTTGGCGTGGTCCGGCGCAACTGGCAGTTTTCTAGAACCAAAGACTAGGGTAACCGGGGATGCCATCCTCCGGCTGACTCGGTCTGACCCTCAACGGCGAAAGTTGAAGAGGGTCCAGGGAGTGGTTGATCGGCCCGGCTCCGGCTCTCTGACGTGTCTCAAGCTGCCTCGACGATCCATCCGTATTCCGAGCGCTGAGAGAAACTTGCTCTTCGGTTCGACGCCCGAGCGGAAGCGTCTTTGGTTTTTGCTGTGACCTGAGCTGGGATCATCCCATGTTGGTCCTGTGAGAATTCCGGGTAGAAGAAGGCGAGAAGTTGAATGAAATGGAAAACGTGGGTTTTGTAAATTGAAAAGCAGCCTTGGAGCACCAGGAGCACCCTTGAAGTCAGCTTCCTAATTTGGTTTAACGCATTAGGGGTGTTAAGCGGAATCGGTGTGTTCGTCGCTAGCTTCTGTGGAAAAGAAGAAAAAAACACATGATGACATCCCGTGTACACTGTCAGTCCTTTGCTTCGCAATGTAATTTTGTAAAGACCACGCGGACCTGAGCTTGTCCTGTGGCTGGATTTTCGAGAGCCGCAACTCACCGATGCTATCCATTGGGCGGCATCGAGCCAGCGGGTGCCGATGTGACCCCCACGCCGCTGACACTGGTGATTTGGGGACCTCGATAACCTCATGGTTTTCTGCTGTGCCCGAAAAGGAGAGCCGAGGAGCCACGGCGCATCTCACATCCTCGGTGGTTCTGAAGCCGTCATGCACCTTCTTCTTGGGGAATGTGGCGCGCCCCCGTCTTTCGGGAAAAGGAATTGTGCCAGCACCCTAACTACCCCGGATTTCGGCTGGCGTCAGAAGGCCCTGGGGCTGGCAGACGCTGGCAGCCGCGGCATAACGTCAGCCAGCGTTCAGGTCGTCGAAAAAGACCCCTTTTGCCCCGTGCTGCGGGTATGTGCCTTTCTCGTCCTCGGGCAAAAGACAGACCCATCAGGAACGCAGAGTTCGGCACGCTGCCTTCGTATCCTTTGTGCGAGGTTCACCGCAAAAGAAGCAGAGGAGGACCTGCGAGCCTAAACTTGGCGTGGATTCCGCCCGCCCACCACCTCCTCCGCAACCCACCCCAGCCGGATGGAACCTCCACACTTTGCTTATCTCTGCCCGCTGACGGCCGAGCGGCTCCCCGGGGAGATTTGTTGCACATGTAGCGGCTATGGCGGGGCGAGAATATAGCATTGCAAGATCTGTTTAGAACAGAAGAAAAGGAAAGAGGAAAAAAAAACAGCAGCGATCCTCCGCCTGGACTCGCTGGGTCCTTCCCTGTTCCGAGACCGCCCTGAGCCAGCCCCGGGTCCGGTTCTCCACATCCGCGCTCACCCTTTGGACCGTGAAAGGACCCGGATGGATGCATGATCAGACGAGACCAGGATGTCCTCGAGCGGCGACCATGTCCACCTCAACCAGGGGAGGCTTCAGAGGGCGAAAGCCGAGCTGGCAGCTGCCCGGTTGGCTCTGTTATGGGCACGAAGGCCCACTGCTGGGCGCTGTCCGCACCCCAGGTGGATATTCCTGTCTTTTTCTGCGCTCTGCCGTTGCCTTACCCCAGATGTGTGACAGTTCGAAGGGCTGTCGTGCGCCCTCAACACTTTTCTGGGCAACAAGGTGTCGGATCGGATGTGGAAGGGATTCGCCGACGGGGCGGCTTCGAGCTTTCTTATCACAATTTTGGGCGCTACAGCTATTGATTCCGGAGGCGATGATCCTCTGCCTCAGCTCGCAAACCCGGCGTCAGAAGGGGACGAGCCAGTGGAAAGAAGAAAGCTGAGTGTGTCATGGTCCAATCGTTTGGCCGGCTGGGCTCAGCCACCACCCACACCGCCCCCGGCCTTCACCCACATTTTCCCACGCCCGGCGGGTTCTGGGGAAACGATAACCTCACCCTCAAGTCACTCGCACCGTGCCACGGCCCAGACGGGACATCGGAGGGGGAGAAAACAACACGGGCTCTGACTTCCCGCCGCATCGTCGCACAACGCACTCGGGCAGGCAGAGTGGTAGCCGGTCAGTGGCCTGCGCGGACGTGGGCAGCGTGTTGCTGGCAGACGTATGTGTGCGCGTGTCGGGAAGCATGTGTTGTCTCCGTTCGAGTCGCCCGAGAGAGACGTTCGTTGCCGATGGAGCCAGAGCCACTTGTTCCGAGCAAATTGACTGGCCGGTCGACACGGCAGGTGCGGTTATGCACAACAGCTTCCGTGGACGCACCATGAGATGCTCTTGATTGTGTGCATCAGGATGCCGGCGCTGGACTAGGTGTGGATGCTGGTGTTCTTGGGCCTGCGAAGTTGAGCGTGAGGTGGTCGAGACCAACCCAATGTTGACGGCTCCCGCAGGTGTGGACGGAGCACGAATTCTTGCTCGGTGCGCAGGGCATATCAATAACCCTCCCGCGATAAAGCTATCGGCACCCCACGCTGCGCTTTGCTGCCTTCCTGTTTCCCGCCCGTTCAATCCACGCCGCATGGAGGGAAGGGGTGCCCACCCGTCCCGTCCACGGTGTCTCCCCCTCTCTGGGGCCCCTTCCACTAGAAGCGAGGGATGCTTGGCCTCGATGCACTCACTGCAGTGTAAATTTTCGCAATCAAAGTACCTGAATCCACCCAGGTTGCACACCGGCCAAGTTTGCAGCGCGCGACCCTCCCAGCACCCAGCGCTCAGTGCCCTGGGGCGGCTGCAGGCCACCTCGCTTCAGCACGGCATGTAAACCGCGGTCAAAGAAGTACCCGTACGAGTGTGGTGCGAGCAGTAAAGTTGCGGTACTTCGTCTGGAAGCCATCTGGTGCAATTCGCTCCCATTTTCCCCTCAGGTCGTGGGCTCCATCCGCCCCAAAGGTACCGCACTGGTGGGTGTATTGTCCCCGAGATCCACGGCCCCCTTCAACCCTTTCCCTACCAAGATATCCTACCCTCCCAGGGCAGCTGGAGGTACCTCGGGCGCTGGCCCCCCCGCTGGCCGTGGCGCTGAGTCGCTACCTTACCAACTGTCTCCCACACCCCCTCCAGCTCCCCACACCACACCCACACACCTTCCACCCCTACCTACAGGTACGAAGTACTTTGCAAAGTACCCA
>Ga0247780_1001013_pt1 | contig 20449 bp, 12 predicted proteins | sample UWRJL079202R5_FD_179927 | JGI IMG/M metagenome (GOLD analysis project Ga0247780, IMG submission 179927) | Plant litter microbial communities from Arlington Agricultural Research Station in Wisconsin, United States - UWRJ-L079-202R-5 | ecosystem: Environmental > Terrestrial > Plant litter >... | reverse complement strand
CAGAAAAAAGGGGGGAAAAAAAAAAAAAAAAAAAAAAAAACCAACGGCTGCGACAAGGAGAATCACTTTCTGTATAGGATGCGCAGGATTTACAGGTTCAGAGAGGTTAAGGTGCAGATCGGGAGGGAAACGCAGGCGGGTAGTGGTCGGAAGCCGAGGGTCGAGACGCGCGCACGGCGTTGTGACACTTTCGCATGTGGACCACATTATAGCAAATACAGTAATTGCGACGTCCTAACGTTATCTTTATATATGGGACTAGTTCTGGGCCGCCTCGGCTAGAGTTAAAGCAATTCGCAGGCTGCGCTGCAGGCTGCCGAAAATGGTAATTAGGGCGAGCAAAGGTGAGCCAGCCTGAGCGAATCCTGATCAAGGACTGAGCCGAGCCTGAGCCAAGGTGAGCAACGTCACGTCGGCGAGGTACGAAAAGGGAAATTTCGTGTGCCCGAATTCGTCGCACAAAACAATAAAACCCTTAGTTTTTCACCACTACTGTCATCAGCTGACTAGCCTTCCCCGCAGCGCCCACACCCAGATCGCGCCCGCTCGCTGAAGCTATTCGCAACGGCCTTGGCGGCAATGATGAAGGCATGGAGGTAAGACCGTAATTTTTTCCAATAAACTTGAGACCAGGTTTACCAGTGTTCCAATCAGCTGACTGGGTTAGGTTTCTGTAGTTTCTCCAAATCAACTCGCTCTCGAGCATCGCGCTGCCCCTTCGCCCAGCTCGTCAGAGTGGTGGAAAATGTTTCTCAAAGCCGGAGAGGAGCGACAGATCATGTTCTACAGAGCACAAGAGAAGAGAGACGAGCTCGAGGAGAAACAACGCGTCGCTGCTACTATGCTGATTCCCGCATTGACGATTCTTTTCATGTTCTGGATTCACACGAGGTCATGAAATTTGTTGGGAGGGAGAATGTGGGAAGCTTTGGTATGAACATAGGTAGCAGCTGTTCAGCATCAAATCATCGGCACGACCCAAAATGTAGCACCTAAGGTACCTACTTGCCATTTAACTCAGACATCGGGGAATTAAGATAGTCGTGTTATATGTGACGTAAAAATCCTCAGTTTCGCACATCAACAATATGTGGTCAACACAAGTGTGATGCTTCCGCGCAAGCGCCTACCGTAATGGCTGATTGTAGAATCCTCAACTTCGCTCCTCAACGATGACGATCGACTCTGTAAGGCAGGCGCGAAGCCTCAGGCACCAATTGGAACCCTACCCCACTGGCCACAGGGCCTTAAAACCAGTCTCAGGCAGCCAGAGCTTTTAGAACAATCAAGCATCCATACCACCAGTCAACAACTCTTGGCATCGGCGCTTCTGGCCCCGCAAGCCACAGCCCAGGCCGGGCTGCGGCGCGCCGATCTAAACGTGGAAGGTTCGTTCGAAGCCTAGGTTACCCAAGTTAGCCGAAGCTACCCCCGCTCTCGCTCGCTTTCTTGCCGGCCTTCATTGCAGCTCGCTGCCTGACGGTGCACGACAGCGCTGCAGATGGAGCCTGCGACATGGGCGCTGACGAGCATGACTAGGGGCATTAGTCGGAGCAGATGAGGCCGGTATTAGTAGGCCTTGCTCCCTCGCGGCTCACAGGGGGGCAAAGATGCCGGTAGCCTCCCGGCAACCATCTTGAACAAACTGCAGCAAATGACCAAAGCTCGTGCCGATCCCGATAAGCTCCCGTGGGGTCCTGCTGGGCCGCGTCCCCATGATCCCCTCTTCCCCATCCCGTCCCCTTGGACCTACATCACCTTGCCCGCCCGCATCTAACGGCTCGACGACTCCCGTGCAGAATCACCCGTCGCAACGGCAGAGCGGCAGAGCGACAGGACGAAAGAACGAAAGACGGAAGAAAGAACACCGAAACTCCCAGTATGGCACCGCCAACCGATCCCCACCTCAAAAAGAAGACCAGCTTTCGCGACCGACTCAAGTGGCCGGCGGGCAAGAGCACATCGACGTCACAGCCAGCTCAGGGCGAGACAGCGACCTCAACAAAGAAGCGAGCTGCCTACAAACCCAAGCATGCAGCCTCGGACTTCTCGCGCCTGGCAGGGCCAGTGGTTCCGCGTCGTATCACCAGTCTAGCGCCGCAAGACAAACACGTCCTGTCGACCACGCCGCCGAAGATAGCGCCTCCCGAACACCAGAGTCCCAAGCCGCCTGTCAGGTCAAACCATCAAGACCGAACGGAGCGAGTGACCCGATCCGAGGCGCTGCCGCCGTCCTACGAGCAAGCCAAGCCAGTACCCCGAGTCGAAGAACGGTCCTCACGAACGACCCTGCGAGAGACGAAGAGACCCAGCCTCAAACCCAGCATGCTATCGCTCCCCAAGCTACCTGCCCAACAAAACACATTCTCCGACGGGCCCTGGGCAGCAGCCCAAGCCGCCGTCCCCATCCCAATCACTCCCATCCCCATCGCCTGGACTCCAGGCGCAGCTGAGTCCGCACAGTCAAATCTCCTCCGAACAAGAAGCCGGGATCTCCCGCCCCATCTCGCCCAAACAAAAAGCAGGGAGCCTCCGTCACATCTCCAACCCACAAAGAGCCGAGACCTCCCACCCCAGACCACTACCACAGAACAAAGATCGCCAAACACCTCATCCGCCTCACCCAGCGACTTCGAGCTCTTCCTCGCCCGCGCTGAGGCCGAAGACCGCGCCCAGCGCGAACAAGTCTGGCAGACCCTCACCCAGCGCTCGTGTGCCGCCGCCGCAGCCCCGATGCCCATCGTGCGACCCAATCCCCACCGGCAATTCGCCTCGAACTCCAACAAAGCGAGCACCGGCAACGGGACCGGCGCCAATACCGGCACGCACAATCTCACCCATAGAAGCAGCGCACAGTACATCCTCGGCGGCACTGGCGCAGGAGCAAGAGAGCAGGACTCCCCCCGAAACACACCAGGGCCAGACGAGAGGCGCGGAAGCGCCACCCGACGAGGGAGCTACGCTGTGACGCCCAAGGGATCGAGACAGGCGCTCAAAGACAAGTCGTCGATGCAGAGTATTGCAGTGTACTCTGTCCATGACGAGAAGGAGAAGGGGGTTGTCTCCGAGGGGGAGAGGGTGAGGACGCTGAGGAGAGAGTCGAGTTTAACACAGCGGATTGTGGAGTATATCCGGCCGCCGAGGGATCAGGGGCTTTATCATTCTGCAAGCAGGACGAGTATGAGGCGGACGGGTGCTCAAGGGGGGGTTGGTCGAACGATTTTTGAGCAGGTTGATGAGTGATGAGTTATCGGCGGTGTGGTTGGAGCTAGCTGTTGGATATTTGAGAAGTTTTCCGAGTGACGAGGAATGGTTATGAAGGTTCTAACGCATGGAGAACGGCGAGGAAGAAGCTCTTCCGACATGCTTTGTACGCCGATCTGGCACAGTTCTGGCTTGCCGTCGATGCGAAATACCCATGTATCGATATGTTTCTCGCTCAGGTAATCTACTCAAAACCATGTTCAAGAACACCACCCCTTTCCACGCTTCGTGCCTAATATTCTAAATAACAAACGCTGTATCCTTATTTCTGTGCCACCAAACAACCCATGACTCTTCAACACGGGCATCGCCAAATACCAGAATGGTGTAGAAACAACTCAACGACGAAGACCCCCACGGCCACCCCGCATATCTGGACCACTGGATGGACGTGGATTCTCTCACAGCGCCATTCGGCCGAACGATCATCCTCCAAAGGTGTTTCATCCGGCCTTGCGTCTTCAGGATCCGACGGTGCATTGGTGGCGCCGTACGTAGTAACAGGTTGCTGCGAGGACAGTTGCGTGCCATGTAGTAGGGGGCGCTCGACTGCCGTAGACGCAGCGGATGCCCCGGGCGACCCCATGATTGTCCTTGCCCCTTCTTGTGGACTCTCGGGCACTGGGAAACGAAATTGGCTATTGGGAGACCCCATTGTTTCGGTTGTCTGCGATGGAGGAGATGAACAGCTGTGCTATCTCTTCGTCGCTTATTGTCGGATCGTTGCGGTACTGCCAAGCAAAGGCGAGATATTCGTCGCGTCTTCCTGAGGTCTCCAGGAATTGATGCAATACCATGAATATGCTGAAGATGTCTCCCGGGTCTGGAGCTTCTGGTGATAGTGCTGTGCGAAGAGTTGTTAGCAGCCGGTCTTGTAGGGGAGCACCCGAACCCCGCGGGAGGGAGGGACGCGGCAGGGATGTCTCAAGATATTCACAATCTGCTTCGTCTCGGAAAACGGTCGGGGGCGCAGACCGAACGCGGCGGCGACGAGATGTTACAGGCAAGCGATCGGGGACAATCAGGCCGTGGCTGGCGTTGGCGTCGGGCGAAGACATTTTTTGCTGGTGATTGGTGATGTGGAAGAAGAAGGCCCCCGTCCAAGAATTGGGGGGACGTCATGGTCTTAAAGAAGATAAACGAGCAGTCGCGCATGCCCCCTTCATTGGTAAACAAGGTGATGACGACTTGAGGTCGACCTTGCCCCAGTGAGGCGGAAGCGACAGTCGAGGGCTTCCAGACATCCACCATGAAGGAAACGGCCAACAGCGCAAACAGCGAGCAGTTGCGACCTGGCACAAAATCGTGGCAGCGTGGAAAGCAGAATCCTCCGCCGTGCAACCAACAGAAGAGAAAGGGGAAGGCTTTCACGTCACAAAACCCACTCTGCAAAAATTGACAACTTACGGCCCTCCTGAACAATCGTTTATTTCCTCCATTGCCAACCACAACCTAGGCAGATGTAGCAGAGACAGGCGCTCCAGAGCGAAGACATTTTGCGATCAACTCCGAACCCCAAAGAGCCACAGGATACTAGTATAGTAGTATGCGAGCACCGCAAGGACCACTCCTCCAAGCATCACGCCCACTCCTCCCACTGAAAATCCCATGCGCTGCTCATCGTTGTCCCGGACCGCCCGCGAAGGTGTGGCAGATGCTTCGCGATGTATCTCCTTCACCTTGTTCAACATCCTCTCCTTGTAAGCTATGATGTCGCGATGACGGGCAATCTCGCTGATGGAGTACTGGTTGAGGATTCCACGACGGAATTCAGCGTTCTCCTCAGTGATTTCACGCAGCAACACAGCGTTCCGCTCACTCATCTCGCGCTGGAGCGCACCGTTTCGATCGCTGATGTCGCGCTGGAGCACACCGTTCTGCTCAAAAATCTCCCGCTGGAGAGTAGCGTTCTGCGCATTGTTGTCACGCTGCAGCTTAGCGTTCTCCTCGATCATTTCGCGCTGCAGAGCAGCGTTTCGTAAGTTTGTGTGGTCGTGCAGAGCGTTGTTTCGCTCATTCGACTGGAGAACCTTGTCGACAACCTCTGTGATGAACTCGCGGTTCATCTCCGCCTGGCCCTGCAAAAACTCTCCCAAGATTTTGCGGTCTCTTTGGCCATCCTCCGATCTCGAGAAGTCGTCCCTGAAGAAACGCTGTCCCTCGGCCGTGCGGGCTTGCTGGGCGCGGGGGTCCTGACGTGTATGATCCGGTCAGCAGATGGAAAGAGGATGAACACTGGAGCAATTGCAGACATACATTCTTTGCTTGACGCGGCTGATCCTCGGCGGCTGGCGCACCGGATTGGCTGCCATCCGCAGCGGCGGGCTGGTGGGCAAAATCGTCCATATCTTGGTCCAGCACTGAAGAATGCGAAGTTAGATTTACTTTAATCTGGACTCAGAGGTGGGTAGCTGATGACTTACGATCGACAAAGCTTTTTTGGCGCAGCGGCGCGAGAGCGAGAGCGACGATAACGGCGCGGCGGCATGGCTGTTGAGGTTGGTCGAAAAAGGAAGAAATGAAGAATGCCGATCAACAGCCGCGAGAAATTTATGGGCGAGCGCACCACAACCGGCCGGACGGAGTGATTTTCGTGACTTGAACTTGATGAAGTGGGGCACCAAGAATTGCCCGCGGAGGAGGGCCGTATATTTTAGGTGAGATCTGAAGAACCTCTGGGTTGAGTGGTGCCAGGTGGTGAGAAGGCTGTTGGTTTCTGGGCGACCCCAAGCCTGACACTTCCAGCGGGAGGCATGGCTCTACTTGCATGGTCGCCTCCGTTTACCAACAGGATCAAGGGGAAAGACTTTCACGTCACAGCATCAAACGCATCACCAATTCTCAAAAGGCGCATCAGGACTCATGTTCATCTGCCGTTTTATCGACTACAAGCCCCGACTAATATAGCTCGTATACAGGTCCCTCAGAGTTGAGACTAGCACTCTGCCATCAGGTCTTACTTCCCATACAGCCACGCAAAAATGAAGAGCGCAACAATGAGGGCGATGATGTGCTGCATCTTGTGCTGCATCTTCTGGTGGTGTTCAAGTATCTCACGCTGAGAGTTCTCCAAGTGTACTAGCGTTTTGTTCCAGCATTCATCCTCGCGGGCGGCGTTTCGCTCAACAATCTTGAGGTTGTGGAGGTTATTCTTGTAGGCCATCTCTGCGTTGGACGCCCGGGTCATTTCTATCATGGCCCACGTATGCTCTCTCAGAAGCTTGTGTTTTCTCTGCATCCGAATATCATTCCGCCGGTCCACTCCCGAAAAGAATTCGTCGAGGAAACGCTTTTGCTGTGCTTGGTGAACCCGCGAATCCTAATGTAAACCCTCCAGTCAGCAAATAGAAAGACCTCATGCTGGTAAGCCACACTTAAAGTCGTTGACTCGGCATATTGGGGAGCTAGGCCGGAAGCAGCCTTCGCATTTTGACGCTGGTCGGCGATAGTAGGCGCGATCAAGTGCAAAGGAAAACTGCGAGCTTACCTGGTTTGACTGATTCGGCCTGTTCGTGCCGGTCGGCTCATTGGGCTGGCTGCCATCGCCGGCGACCTGAGCAGGCTGGTCGATAAAGCCTTTTGGTGCGGTAGCGCGAGGGCGGCGGCGACGAGAGGCCATTGTTTTGAGGTTGATGGAAAAGTAAGGAATCAAGCAAGCCGTAACAGCAACAAGGAAATTTGTAGGTGAGCGCGGCACAAATGGAAAGAGTGATTCTGAGATGCCTGGACCTTGGCAAACAATTTCTGAGAAACAGTGGGGTAAGCGGACTGGAATCTCGAAATACCTGCCTATCTCGGAGATCTCATTGGCTGGGAAGAAAACAAATATTGCAACGTGATCTGCCAAACGTCAGATGAATATGTCTCCCAGACAAGGCCTGCGTGGGCCTACTTGGAGTGGAACTAGGGCTTGATTCTGGCGAGATCTTCCACATAGCAGGCGCTGAAAAGTTCCTCCCCACGCAATACCCATCGATCATAACATCGACGACCAAAACATCGACGACCGCAACCAAAGTCGCTGCCAAAGTCGTCGAAGATGGCTCCCAACACCAATTCTTCCGAGTCCGGCTCGGATTTCAGTGACAACTGTACGCGTCGCCATCATCTGCTTTACCAGGAGCAAAGCTGACCAAATGCTCGCGCAACAGTTCCGGTTCAGGATGGGGGCTCCGAGGTGGCCCAAATCGCCGAAGGCAGCGAGGTAGGTAGACCCTTCTGGTGATCGCTATGTTTGGCCTCAGCTCACTGGTGCACAGAGAAACGAAATTCATGACGCGCACACTGCCTGGGCTAGGGCTGTTGTGGCAGGCCTAGCAGAGAGCGGTGTGATCACAAACACCGACTTCCACATGGTGTTCGTGATGAACGCCATCAGCCATATGTTTTTTTCGGCGATGACGGATGGAAGACATGCCTCGCTCGTCAATTACGAGCCCGTGCAGTTGGCTGCGATGGTACAGCTTGCTGTCGACGATCTTTGCAGCTCTCATAGACGCGCCGCTACCGTCCAGCGTTACGGCACCAGCGACAACAGCACCACCGACGAGATGCCAGAGCGACTGGCAAAGCGAGAGCACCTGCTGGACGTGTTCCATGAACGCACGGTGGCGATTCTGGCCGGCCAAGCCAAGAACGAGGAAGCCAAGAACCAGAAAGCCAAGAAGTCCCAAGAGCGCAACAAGATGGTCATAGTGGCCTTCATGGTGGTCGCACTTGTGCTGCTCATCGTTCTGGCCCTCATGGTCATCATGGCTCCGGCCAAGCCTAATCAAGCGGTCAACGCCTCTGATGAGCTGTAGGCAAAGAGTGCTACAGTCATCGCTGTATCGGGGTCCAGAAGAGGATGTGGCATCCGAAAAGACCGCTGTATACGAGGCTCGGCGTCAACGTGAGTGACGAAAAGTCAGGTCATCAGGTGTTCCGTCGAGTCGTTCAGTTCAGGTATATAGCTGGGTAATGAGAAGGAACCTACACCCGATGAGGGGCCTGGATGAAATATTCAATACGTGGTGACCGATGGTGCGATCATGAGCCTCAATCCGGATCTAGTGAAGTATGGCCTATCGTTGGATCTTTGCTCATGATAGCCCTTTCCCGCCGCTTGGGTGCCCCTGGCAGGATCGTGAGTAGCCATGATGGTCAAGGATGACACAAAATCGTTCGCACGTCTATGTCTTCGAACGGCTCCTGATGGTCCATTTTCGAAAGCACATCGTGCAGCCGCAGTGACCACGAGCAGAGCAATCAGGGCGACGATTTCAATCACCATACAGGTCAGATTCGCTTGTGCAGAGCGTCCAACATGACCTCTCGTGTCTCCAGTCCCTCGGCAATCTCGGGAATTCTGCCGGCGGTGTCGCGCTGCGCGAGGATGAAGCCACCAATCAAAATGCGGAGCCTGTTATGGCGTCCGACGAAAGCTCCGTGTGCCAAACTATCAACATGGGTGGATTGAGGGCCAGATCGTCAGGTTCCGCATTATTTTTGCCTCTTGTTAGATATATAGTCAAGAAAAAGGCATCTGCACCGATGAGGAGTCTGAATGAGCAAAAACATGCTGGGTAGTGCGATGATGAGTCTCATGTATAGGTTGCTAGATTTCGATTGTTGGCTGTATATATACTGCGAGATGCTATGTCTCGGGCTGCCTGACAGTAAATGACTTTGTTCCGCCCATCGTTTCCGCCAAGCTTCACGGGGAGAACGAAGATATATATTTGGATATGAGGCTGGTGTTTTACTCCAGTCTGAAAACATATTTCTACAAGTTTGCTCAGCATGAGGGGAGCTTTCCTCAGGATGTTGCATTTGTGGTTGCTACCCAAAAATAGACACCTGTCACTGTTTTCAATGAGTCAAGGACTGAATCACAAACTTCTTGGAAAAGGTTTGCAACTGGAAAACTACCTGACCCATATTTCTCAAGGCATCACATACGCACAAAACGACTAGTATGAGCCAGCAATGCTGACACATTTAAAAATCAGCTAGCGATGCTCTTAGAATCTCGTGTGCCAGTGAGGCTCCAGTCCAGCACCGGCCTTCCCCCTTTGTCCGCTGCATCTCTTGCATAATGCATCATGTCTGTGTTCTGCCTCATCAAATATCATTCTTCTAACCAGTTGTATCTGCCCTTAGTTTGACGCGCATAAATTGGAAATTGGCAAATGTTCGACACCACCTAATTTCAACGAGTAAAGTCTTCCGGGTCACTCGGGAGGTTCCTGGCCACAAATATGTTGCCGGTTCCCTCACCAAGTGCCCGGTCTGAACTTTCTTCCTCTTTCTTCACCATCTGCCTTTATCGAAAATATCGACGCACTCACGCGTTTCCGCCTGCAAACTGTCTGTAGTCCAATTGTAAGTCATCTTCCTCAATCAATCAGCCCTCTTCACCCTGCGAATGAAAGGACGACAGGAGAGACGCGATACGTGTTGAGAGGGATAGAGAGACGGAGGCCATACGAGCTGAGAGGCATAGGGAGACGATGCTACGAATTGTTGACAGCAACCGCATCAACGATGCGAAAATAATGGCAGTCACAATGATGGTCGCAATGGCGGGCATAATTGTGGGAATATTGGCTGTATTTCACATATGGTCCTAAGGCGGATAGGTGGTCGCGAAGACTGTGCCCGTCATCGCGGGCTGAGGAATCTCCCCGCGTTCTAGCTAGGTCCCTCTAATTGAACATTACGTGTGACCTGCTGCATCTGCCTATGGTTTGGTGTCGTGAACATGGCGGGCGATGGCGTTGAAGTGTCGTCGTTGGCGCGGGTGTTCTTCGGCAGATCTTGCAGTTCCAAGTCCGTGCACGTGTGGGCGCGACAGCTGAGAAACCGGGGCTCGCCGCCGCGGTGGCGTCCCACTTTCCTGGAAGCAGCTAGAGAGCCAACGAAAAAGTGTACACATCGCATCCCGCATTCGCTGGGCCTCCTTCTCTCCGCTCATTATCAACCCCTTCAGACCGATCGCCGTTCTGTTTGAGCGGTCAACATCGATGCCGTCAGGATAGGCGCGTGTTATAATTTCTCTTTTGCCTGCCATGGCGCCGCTCGTCGATAATGCGCAGATCAAATCTGCCGACCTGCTGCGGCCGCTACCGCTCCAGCGACATGCCTACATCTGGCCCTTCGCGATAATATGGCCCGTTTTCTTGCGGTTCTACCTGAGCGCCGAGCTCTACGAGAAGCACATCCAAGCCCCCGAGTGGACCTTCGTCTGGGTCGGCGCCATCATCACAGTCCAGTCGCTGGTCTGGCTTTGCACCCATTGGAGCGTCAACCTCCGCGCTGCGTTCACGACCAAGAAGGCGCGCTCCATTGAGGACGCCGAGTTGATCAAGGTTATCCCCATCGCGAACGCCGGCACCGCCGACATCTGCAAGCTTGTGCGCGACAAGGTACCCCTACCCATCCCCGCGCTATCCGGTTCCCCAGAGTTGAGCTAACTTTGCCGTCTGGCACAGGTCGGCGGCAACACGTCCCTTTCGTTCCTGTTCCAGAAGCGCCGCTTCCTCTTCAACCCCGGGACCAAAAGCTTCAGCCCGCTGAAATACCACATCGACGCCGAGCCGACCCCGAAACTCGAGACTTTCCAGAAATCGAGGGGTATCACCAGCGCTGCCCAGCTCCAGCACCTTGAACAACATTATGGCACGAACACCTTCGATATTCCCGTTCCCACGTTTGGCGAGCTCTTCAAGGAGCATGCGGTCGCGCCGTTCTTCGTGTTCCAGATCTTCTGCGTTGGCCTGTGGATGCTGGACGAGTACTGGTACTATTCGCTCTTCACCCTGTTCATGCTCGTCATGTTCGAGAGCACCGTGGTGTGGCAACGCCAGCGCACCATGACCGAGTTCCGGAGCATGAGCATCAAGCCATACGATATCTACGTGTTTCGTCTTGGAAAGTGGACTGAGGTTCAGAGCGACAAGTTGTTGCCAGGCGACCTTGTCTCTGTTTCCCGGACCAAGGAGGACGGCGGCGTTGCCTGCGATATGATCCTTGTGGAGGGAGCTGCCATTGTGAACGAGGCTATGCTTTCTGGCGAGAGTACGCCTCTCCTGAAGGACTCCATTCAGCTCCGACCTGGCGACGCGCCTCTTGATACCGACGGTCTTGACAAGAACGCCTTTCTCTGGGGTGGCACCAAGGTCCTGCAGATCACGCACGGAAATACGGACGAAGAGAGGCCGAAGCTTGTTTCTGGGGTACCCGCGCCACCGGACAAGGGAGCAATGGCAATTGTCACCAAGACCGGGTTCGAGACGTCCCAGGGCAGTCTGGTCCGAACCATGATCTACTCGACAGAGCGTGTCTCGGCCAACAACGTCGAGGCACTGCTCTTCATTCTCTTCCTCTTGATCTTCGCCATCGCCGCTTCTTGGTATGTCTGGGATGAGGGTGTTAAGAAGGATCGCAAGCGCTCCAAGCTCTTGCTCGACTGCGTCTTGATCGTCACTAGTGTCGTGCCCCCGGAGCTCCCGATGGAGCTGAGTCTTGCTGTCAACACCAGTCTCGCGGCGCTCGCCAAGTACGCCATTTTCTGCACCGAGCCCTTCCGGATTCCATTTGCTGGCCGCATTGACGTGGCATGCTTCGACAAGACCGGCACCCTGACTGGGGAGGACCTGGTTGTCGAGGGTATTGCTGGTCTTGGTCTTGGACATTCTGGCACAAGCACCCCCAGAGAATCCGATGGTGCCCACAGCAACATGACCGCGGTACATGAATCACCCATGGAAACGACACTTGTTCTCGCTACAGCCCACGCCCTTGTGAGACTGGACGAGGGAGATATTGTTGGCGATCCCATGGAGAAGGCGACCCTGAATGCTTTGCGCTGGCAACTTGGAAAGAACGACATTCTCACCACCAAGCAAGATGGAAAGGCTGATTCTTCCTCCACCATTGGCTCCGTTCAGATCAAGCGTCGATTCCAGTTTTCTTCTGCCCTGAAACGTCAAAGCTCCGTTGCATCTATCAAGGCCACCGACTCCAGGACCGGTAAGAAGCTGGCAGGCACATTCGTTGCAGTCAAGGGTGCGCCCGAAACCATCATGAAGATGCTTGTCACGGTTCCCGCAGACTACGAAGAGACCTTCAAATACTTCACCCGCCGTGGCTCCCGAGTACTGGCCCTCGCCTACAAGCACCTTACTAGCGATAACGAACTCGGCACACACAAGATCAATGACCTCAAGCGGGAAAATGTCGAGGCTGGCCTCACATTTGCCGGCTTTCTCGTTCTTCAGTGCCCCCTCAAGGACGATGCTAAGGAGGCAGTTCAGATGCTCAACGAAAGCAGCCATCGTGTTGTCATGATCACCGGCGATAATCCCCTCACTGCTGTCCATGTTGCGCGGGAGGTTGAGATCGTGGATCGTGAGGTTCTCATTTTGGACTCACCCGAACACACTAGCCACGGAGAGGAGACGCTTGTCTGGCGCAGTGTGGACGACAAGGTCCGCATCAACGTTGATCCCACGAAGCCTATCGATCCGGAGATCATCAAGACAAAAGACCTGTGCGTCACCGGGTACGCTTTGGCCAAGTTCCAAGGTGAAGTTGGCTGGAAATCCCTGATCCGCAACACCTGGGTCTACGCGAGAGTGTCGCCGAAGCAAAAGGAAGACATTCTCCTTGGCCTCAAGGGTATGGGTTACTACACTCTGATGGCTGGAGATGGCACGAACGATGTTGGTGCGCTGAAACAGGCTCATATTGGCGTCGCCCTTCTCAACGGAACTCCACAAGATCTTACAAAGATCGCGGAGCACGCAAGAAACACCAAGATGAAGGATCTCTACCAGAAGCAGGCTGACCTAATGACTCGTTGGGGCCAGCCCAAGCCCCCTGTCCCTGTCTTGATTGCGCACCTCTATCCTCCTGGCCCGTCTAACCCTCACTACATGAAAGCTATGGAGCGTGAGGCGGCAAAGAAAGGCGTCACTGTCGCTGAGTTGGCCAAGGCCAACGGAACAGACATCGAGACGGTCACCTCCCCCGCGGCCCAGCAGCTCATCAACCAGGATCCCAGACAAGCCAAGGCAGCTCAAGCAGCAAAGAATGCTTCGAACTTCGCAGACAAGCTGACAGCGGGGATGATGGATGTTGAGATGGATGACGAGCCCCCGAGTCTCAAGCTGGGCGATGCCTCAGTAGCCGCACCCTTTACTTCCAAGCTCCGTAACGTTGTCGCCATCCCGAACATCATCCGCCAGGGACGATGCACGCTGGTCGCCACCATTCAAATGTACAAGATCCTCGCCTTGAACTGTCTCATCAGCGCCTACAGCCTGAGCGTCCTCTACCTGGAGGGCATCAAGTTTGGCGACGGGCAGATCACGATCAGCGGTATGCTCATGAGTGTTTGCTTCCTGTCCATCTCTCGCGCCCGGTCCGTGGAGGGTCTATCCAAGGAGAGGCCTCAGCCCAACATCTTCAACTTCTACATCATTGGATCTATTCTCGGCCAGTTCGCAGTTCACTGCGCTACTTTGATCTACATCGCCCGCTACTGTGATATCCTTGAGCCGTAAGTTCCCCGTATTTCCCTCCCATCTACCCTCTGGCTAATATGGCTCCTCGCAGTCGCTCTGAAATGGTCGATCTCGAGGCCGAGTTCACCCCGTCGCTACTCAACAGCGCCGTCTACCTCCTCCAGTTGATCCAGCAGATCTCCACCTTCGCCGTCAACTACCAGGGCCGCCCATTCCGCGAGTCTCTGTCCGAAAACAAGGGCATGTTCTACGGCATCCTCGGCGTCACAGCTATCGCGTTCTCCTGCTCTACCGAGTTCATCCCCGAGCTCAACCAGGCCATGAAGCTGGTACCGTTCAAGGACGAGTTCAAGACCACCATGACCGCAGTCATGATCATTGACTACGTCGCGTGCTACCTTATTGAGATTGTTCTCAAGTTCCTGTTCAGCGACCTGCGCGCACGCGATATCGCGGAGCGTCGCCCCGATCAGCTGGAGCGCGAGAGGGTGCGCAAGGCAGAGGTGCAAAGGATCAAGCAGGAAGCGGATGAGAAGAAGGAGCAGGAGAAGGTGGCTGAGTTAGAGCGCAAGTTGGCAGAGCGCGCGGCTCAGCTGCAAGCATGGAGGACTGGTCGGCAACAGTAGAGAGTTGGGTAATAGAACTAGAGAGGGTTGTGAGCCGTTTCTGTTGTACTGTATCTAGAGGGCCGTAAGAGGTGCATACACACACACACTACAATTTTCCATTTTGTTTATGACTCTCCAGCATTTTGAGTATGGGAACAACTTGAATACACCAGTGAAGCTATCGGTAAACTATGATACACAGTCCACGAACGCCTCCTCTATTTTTCTCCGTACGTCTGTGTGTGCGAGAAAGGGAGAGAAGGCAAAATGCAAACGTCTACTCCGGATCCATCCTCACCGTCTCGCCACCCCTATGAATGAATCCAAGCCGGCGCTGCAGAAGCCTGGAACGCCATGGCCTAAGCAAAGAACAACCCAAGCCAAAATTTTCCTTTTCCCAGGCTGGACTGGTCGCCAGCACAATAACCGATACCCACCGTCGCAACGGCACACTCTGCTCAGCGAATGCACACTCCTGCCCTAATATGATCACACCCTCCTACTTCCCAACTCAGCCCGCTCGACACCAATTGCGCGAGGCATTTATTTGCCGGGGTTGGTACCAACAAAGGCCTTGCCCTTCTCAATGTTCTTCTTGAGGTCGCTGAAGCAAGCCTCGAGGAGCTGCTCCTCGATGGCGTCAACCTTGCCAAGGGGGAGGATCTTCTCAACACCGTTGGGACCGAGCTCGACCTTGGAGCTGAAGAACTCGATGCCCTGGTCCTTGTAGAGGGGGCTGTCGACGAAGGTGGGCTCAATGACACCCTTCTCGCCCTTAGCGGCGCGGAGGACGCTGTTAGCCATGCGGGCACCAGCCATGGCCATGCTGAGGGTGGCAGAGCCAGCACCATCCTTGGCCTTGACGACCTCGTCACCACCGAACTGGACGCGGTTGATGAGCTCAGCGTTGGCAGAGAGATCGGGGTGGTTGCTCTGGCTGAAGAGGGGCACGATGGTGACACCGCTGTGGCCACCGACGACGGTGATGTTCTCGTTGACGGGATCGGTGCTCTTGACCTCACTGACGAAGCGGCTGGCACGGACAACGTCAAGGGTGGTCACGCCGAAGAGGCGCTTGGGGTTGTAGACACCGCGGGCCTTAAAGATCTCGGCGACGATGGGTACGGTCGAGTTGACGGGGTTGCTGATGACCAGGATTTTGGCCTCAGGGCACGACTCGGCGCACGCCTTGGCGAGGTCGCGGACGATCGAGGCGTTGGTGTTGAACAGGTCGTCACGGGTCATGCCGGGCTTGCGGGGGACACCGGCGGGGATGAGGACAACCTCGGCGCCCTTGAGGGCATTAGCAAGGCCAGTAGGCGTAGGGTCGTAGCCCTTGACGCTGGACTTGGTGTTGATGTGGGAGATGTCGGCAGCAACACCTGGACGAGGGATAAAACATCAGCTCGCGTCAATTGACGGCGCCAGGGCGAGACAATCACGTCTGGAAGTGGAGATTGCTGTGTAACGTACCGGGGCCACCACGGATGTCGTAGAGAGCGAGCTCAGTCACGAGGGGGTTGAGCTTGAGGAGGAGGGAGAGAGGCTGGCCGATACCGCCGGCAGCGCCGAGGACGGTAACCTTGGAGAGCTATTGTCCGAAGAGAAGTCAGCAGTTGTCCTCAATTGGAACCTGCATCGACAGGCGATAGTGCTGCCTTGTAGGCGCAGGCCGTGAGGCCAGATCGGAGCGAGGAGCGAGCAGCTTACGTTTCTGGCCGAGGCCGTGAAGGCACGGCGCTGGATTCTGGAAGCGGCAAACATGATGGCGGATTAAACGACGAAGAGATCGTGACGGAGAAGAATGATGCGTGGAGGCCCTGTGTCGCGCGATCGAACAGGCTGGGTATCGTATAATGAAGGATGTGGGAAGTGAGGAAGAGACGAATGCAGAGTGTGCCGTTGACCAGGAGAACCGGACGATGTCGCTGGCTGATGTGGATGGTTCGTTGAGGTAAAAAAAAGTGTTCTTGTCCGAATCAGGATTAGCGCGAATTGGCACTTGTGGAAGCGGTGATTTCTCGGAAGTGTCGGGCCTCGGAATATCCCGCCGCGACACTCGCGCAACTCGTGACTTTGGCACCTTTGAGGCCCGGACCTGCCAATCGCAAGGGCTCCAGGATCGAAATGCCACGCTTCCGCTCTCGCGCTCGCTCCCGAAACAACTTCTTCCATTGCGCATGACGTTGACAGTGGATTGTATTCTCTTAAAATCCCAGGCATCATATCTTGCAGCAACCACGGATTCAGTCCATTGTGCATCCCCACTTCAAGCGGCATCCTCGGAGCGGAGGTGGTACGGACGTAAACCCAATCGGCATTGTTTGCACTGGAATCTGTTGAAGACAGCTGTTTCCCCCCCCCCAAAATAATCCTTGTCTGCCGCAACGAGAGTCCACAAGGATGCCCGCTCACTAGGCAGACGACCCAGTAATCCCAAAAAGAGATCACCCTTCCGTCGAACGCCGTCTACCGTTGATATGCACGCGGTTTCCAAAATGACTTAGCATTTTTGTCTGCAAAACACTGCTAAAAAATGCCAACTCATTTTGGAAACCACGTGATATGCTGGACCTGCTTTTTGATGTTGCATTCAGTCTGTTTTCCTACCAATCATGTCGCTGTCATTGCGTTCGGATCATTCCTCCATCTGCACACAGTGGCTGCCTAGCGCTATGCAGTCTCCTGTCGCTTATCACGACCGCATACGCCTCCCGTTCATCCAAACCCCTCCAAAGCGCCCTCACCATCGCCTTCGAGGTTCATTGACATGCCCCACCGACTCTGAAGCATGGCCGGTGAGGAGTTGTTGCCATGAGACTCCTTCACTCCGAGACATTGCGGTTCCGGGAATTCTTCAGCGACTGTCCCCCGTACGCAATCCTGTCGCACACATGGGGCGCTGAGGAGCTCAGCCATGCGGACATGCTCAGTCGCAATGACGCTATTCAGGCACGTCGAGGGTATGCAAAGATTGAGGGCTGCTGCAAACAGGCACGCAAGGACGGCTACAAATATGTCTGGATCGACACAATTTGCATCGACAAAACCTCCAGCGCCGAGCTGTCCGAGGCGATCAACTCGATGTACAGCTGGTACCAGCGGTCCTCTGTTTGCTACGTTTACCTTTCCGACATCGACTGCCTGGGAGGGTATGGCTGGTTCCTCAGCAGTGAGAACGCTGCCCACTTCAAGACAAGCAGGTGGTTCTCCAGAGGCTGGACCCTGCAGGAGTTGATCGCACCAGCCCGTGTTGAGTTCTACTCACGCAACTGGGTCGAGCTTGGCACCAAAGCGTCGCTGGAACGGCATTTAGAGGAGGCCACAGGAATCCGAGTGGAAGTTCTCAGGGGTGCAAGCCCTTCCATCTGCTCGGCGGCGGAGAGAATGAGCTGGGCAAGCAAGCGCCACACAACCAGAGTTGAAGACATCGCGTACAGTTTGCTTGGCATATTCAGCGTCAACATGCCCTTGCTGTATGGGGAAGGGAAGAATGCGTTTCTTCGGCTTCAGCTGGAAATTCTCCAGCAGAACGAAGACTACTCTCTCTTCGCATCGCCAGGGCCGTGGACGCCAGGTCCGTGGACACACGGAGCACAGCGAGGACCTTCCAAACTTTCCCAATCCCCGCTAGCCCTCTCTCCTGATTGTTTTGATGTCAGGTCACTCCAACAAAAGCTTCATACCGTTAACGACGGCTACGAGGAGCCAGTTGTCGACCCGGTGGCAGAGATAGCACCATCTCTGTCGTGGTCGTCGTTCGTCAGCTTCCGCCATCCGACGCGGGACGTAACGGATGAAGAACAACATCTCTTTGGGCCGATACTACATCCTGCGACGGTGACCAATCGAGGACTACGGCTGACAGTACTTGCCAAACGTTGGAGCAAGCTGAGGACCATGCATCTGGTTTGGACATCCTATGTTCATGTTGAGATGGACGCGTACCTATGTTCTTTCTTTCGAACAGACCCAAATGCGAGCTATGGGTCAACATCCGCCCCACTCATGCTGCGAGTTCAAGCTCATGGGCTCGCGCTCGTACCATTCCGTGTTCTAGAGCAGTTTGAGCATGGAACCTTGTTTGTCCAGCCTCGAAAAATCCCAAGTTACAACCGTACACGGACAATCAGCGTTATTCCCACTTGGATTTGTCACAACGACCCAATGTACGAACAAGAAGGCGGCATTATCGTGGAGGCCTCCTACCCGTCGCGAGAGACGGTCACAGAAGCCGAGGAATCACAGCGGAACTGGCTTCTGACGGTGGCCATACTGAGCATCAGACCGGCTCTTCCGAGTGACTACAAACAAACTCGAGCCGCGCAGAGACACGAGCGCGATGGTCTAATCAACAGAGGATCTCCAATCCGCATCGCAGTGCTGCTTGGATGCCGTGGCTCGAACTTCTGGTGTACAATACGACACAGCCCGAGTGATCAATTAATGCTCAAACAGCAAAGCAACGCTTTGCTGGCGTTTCAAGAATACGGCGAGCAGGTCAGGCAGCTTCCACCCGAGACTGTTCACTCAGACCGGGCTTTAGAGATTATCCCTTCTGGAGATGTGATCATAGCCAGCGTCAAACCCGGTCCCGAAAGGGGGCAGCATCCGCGCAAGATTCGAGTCGAGGTAACACTTGTGAGAGACCGAAAACAGCCGCCAGGCAGAGACCTCCGAGTTGCGAGGTCGTCTGAAACCATGAGGCCGGTGGAGAGAGCTTCCACTTCAACTTCAGCACGAGGCGCGAAGAAAGAATCAGCTATAGAGGTAACGGGGCCTGGGGGGTAAAATCACAGTTGTCTGCAGAGGCTCTGGCGGAATGTTCGGAGACAAAGCATGCCTTATTCATCACATCTGCTTCCCAGATATCAGCATACAGCGATCTTTTTGCAATCGCTATCCCGGGCTATTTCTGAACGTCAACGCAAGACACTAAGATTCTATATCCTGACAGGATATCCTAAAGATGGACATGCGTCTTGACAACTCTCTTCTTATCCCGATACCCATCAAACACCGGATTCACTCCCTCCGGCGTGAGCCCCTCCACCACCTCATAACCGAGAGGCTTGATCTTCCCCGTCTCCAAATACCCCAGTACCCGCTCCCAAAACGGCCCAGCCAGGCCCGGATTCAACTGCGACAGCCCAATAACATTGTGCACGTCGAACCCGGCCGTCTTCCCCTTGATCCTGGACGCGTCAAACGGCGCACCACTATGAAGCAACCTCGCCAGACCACCACGCTTCGTGTTCGATAGCGCATCAATCACAAGCGTCTGCTCCGGAGGCGGAGTCACAGCGTCCAACGCAAAGACAAGCTCATCGCCCACAATCTCCCGTATGCGCCCCAACACAGCATCATGTCCACCATGCCGATCAACCACATGCGTCGCCCCAAACCCCTTGAGCTCCGCCTCCTGCCCACCAACAACCACAATCCTCCCAATCCCCGCAAGCGCAGCAAGCTGCACGGCAAACTTCCCGCAGTTAGACCCCCCACCGATAACCAGCACCGTCGCACCCGCGTAGTCAAACCCTTCCGCCTCGGCCGCCCACGGCGCCGGGATCTTCAGCGACGCAAACAGCCCAAACAGCGGCGCGATGATATTAGTCGGCAGCGTGGCTGCCTCGTCGTCGGTCATGCCCTCTGGAATCTTCGCCAGTGCCACTGTATCAGCCAGTGCGTACTCCTGCAGGCCTTGCTGGGTGAAGCCCGGCGTGAAGGTGGCGTGCGAGACGATGCGGTCGCCGATGGTGAGTCCGCTGACGTCGGGGCCGAGACTGGTGATGGTGCCGACGACGTCGTTGGCGAGGACGGCGGGGAGCTTGCCGGCGATGAAGAGCCCGGTGTCGCGGGCTTTCTGGTCGTGGGGGTTGATTCCGGCGACGGAGACTCTGAGCTGGACTTGGTTGGGCCCGGGGGAGGGGATGGGATGGTTGTGGATCAGGGTGAGGGGCTGGCCGATGGCGGTGACGACGAGGGCGGTTTGGGTGGCGGCCATGGTGAATGGGGCTTGTTTTGCGAGGAGGCGGGAGATAAGAGACGTCAGTTGCATGCTGGCTG
>Ga0247780_1001010_pt1 | contig 20578 bp, 13 predicted proteins | sample UWRJL079202R5_FD_179927 | JGI IMG/M metagenome (GOLD analysis project Ga0247780, IMG submission 179927) | Plant litter microbial communities from Arlington Agricultural Research Station in Wisconsin, United States - UWRJ-L079-202R-5 | ecosystem: Environmental > Terrestrial > Plant litter >... | reverse complement strand
GGTGTAAGAGATTTGGTGTTTGGTGATGATTTGGGGAGGTTTTGATGATCGGTTGAGGTTGAAGTTGTTGTTTGTGAAAGAACTTGAAGAGAAGGAATTTCGCAAGAAAATTGCCTTGAGTGGCAGCCCAGAGGAAGGGCTGCAATTTTAGTTTCCCACAGATTATGAGATGAAAACCAGGATAATGGAAGAGAGAGAAGATGCTTTATACGTGGATGCAGAGACGCAGCGACTCATCTAAAATATCTTGGCGATTGGTTTGGCGAGTGGTCTTGCGCCAACCACAGCCCCCTCATTAACCAGACAGATCCGGCCTGGCTCGCACGAGGCCCATGTACGAACTGTGGCGTAGAGCGGGGAGCATCCGGCCGCATGGTAGGAGGCCGGCCTGGCCTCATGACCTTTTACAACAGTGGCGGGCCTTCCTGTATTTACCAACGGCCTATTACAATGCAATCAAACCACGCTCACGATGTAAACGCGGCCTCTTGGGATGTAAATGAGGCGTCTTGGATGTAAATGACGCATTTTAAGATATAAATAAGGCCTCTGAAGATGCAAATAAGGCATTTTACGATTCGAACAAGGCCTCTCCGGATGTAAAGAAGGTCTCCTTTAATAAGATTAAGGCCTTTAATAATGTAAGAGAGGCCTTATAGAATATATCATAATTTAGGTGTTGGAGTTTTTAGCATACACCACGGTTTCTTCAACGCGTTTTCACAGCACATTACCCTACTTACTGTACCAACCTGGAATAATGGTGAGAAGGTAAGCGGGGTGGTTGTTGCCCCGTTTAGGCCACTTGACGATCGAGTTTGGCTCCTTACAAATCATACCCCAGGGCGGTTTCTCTGATGACCCGACTGTGAGTGTTATAACGGCTTGCTGATAAATCAACTCACAGTAAATTTCTTAGCATTCTATCAACCGCACACGAAACGGAATGTGCAGAAGAGCTTGTTTGCAGTCAGTGACTCAGTTATACCCACGTTCGGACCTCCAAGTCACCGTCTTACGAGGGCGAAGCCAAAGCTGATAGGCATTACGCAGAGCAATGTTAGATGCTTGCTTGCACTCAGGAGAAGACTGAGGGGTCTTTGGAATGGGCAAGGTGGGCGTTGGGAGAGACCAGAGGCTCTGCAGAGTTCCTCAGGTATAAGAGCACCCCCAGAGACCTACCTCCTTCGAGAATTTATGTCAAGCTCAGCATCTTCATTCTAATCCTTTTAGCTCCTTTCCATCAGGAAGCTCTTCATCCTCTTCAAAATGGCTGCCCAATCTGGCATCACATTCATTGGAGTTGGCAACATGGGCCTGGCCGCTGTGCTGGCACTCCTTAAATCCGGCTCTCCCGTTACTGTCTGGAACCGCACCGTCACTCGCCCTTAGGTTAGAACCGCTGTTAATGCTAGGGCTATACTTGAAGTGGACCTTACGAAAGTAATTTTCAAGAATCTGCTTATCTTTATTCTCCTTAACTACCCTAGTTTTCACTAGTGTTTTAAAGCTGTTAAGGATTTATCCTCTCTCACTAGGAAGACTGTTGTTAATCTAACTAATAGCACACTAAGATAAGCGCGAGAGATGTAAGCCTTATTTTCAGGAGGCCTGGCACGTCGAGCGCTACTTTGATGTAGCCATCATAATGACACACAGGATGATCGGTGGGCCGGAAAGCTTCCTGGTAGCCAGCGGCGAGGATTCTGCGTCCTTTTCAGTGATGGCCGGGCCTCTTTCCTCGGTCGGCATGCTATAGTATCTCGGCCCCGATATCACCGCAGCGGCGCGGTTCAACCTTACCGCCCTCTCCGCCATGTACGGCATGTTTATAGGCTCTTTCATCAGGATGGCTCTGCTGAAGCGCTCTCCAAACCCATCCATTGGAGGCACTGTGAAGAATCAGATCGTGTCATTCTTGACTGCTTTAATCCCCTACCTTAGTCACATTGCCACGGCGTGGGATAAAGAACGATGGGAGGATAACATGGGAAATCCTGTAGCAATGTAACTTGAAGGTGTGTGGAACATTGTAGCTGCTTGTAAGGAGGAGGGAGTTAACGCAACAATCATGGTTTGGCTAATGGAACTGATGAAGAGAGTGGTCGAAGAACACGGCGGTGATGTAGGAGTTACAGGGGTTGGGAAGCAGTTACTCGGGGATATTGAATAAGTGATTAATAGCCGTTGCTGAGAGATAGAGGGAGAGGTACCTTATCTACGATAGCCCTACTGGTTTCCATATCTATTCGCACCGTTGTCCTCGTCTATTCTTACGGATACTGCGGCTTAGCACTACATCAGAGAAACCTCTAAAACACCCGAGACGAAAATATCAGGGCTTGCATTGTTACATGAGAAGCCTTGTTTGCATTATGAGAGGCCTGAACTACATTGTCATACGCCTTTTCCCAATGCATGAAGGCCTCTTCCAAATGCAATAAGGCATGCCGAAACATGACCACATGTAACCCCTCTCCTATCGAACACATCTTGAACTTGAACTACAAGGCAGTGATTAACGCCTGCGTGTCCTTTTTCACGAAACCAGGAGACCTTACAGAGGCGATTTCTCCCATGTTGCAGGGACTGCATCCCCAAATCTCGGCTTCAACTCGCTCCTCACCATTCCCCCCCTGGCAGGAGGTAGCTCCGACCTAGGGAGATGTCGTCAATAATCGACCAGACCAGTCAATTAGACCCTTCCTCGCGAGTGAATAGGTAAGGTAGCACCTCATCCTCGCGAAAGAGTTCGAAAGAGTCGTGCGTTTTTGACGATACCGATCCGCGCCTTTGATTCGCTTAGTTGCTTGCCTACTTCATGGTCATCTCATCCGGACAATCCGTTCTTGGACGAGGATTCCGTTCACTTGGAGCTTATAGTGGTCTCGCCCGCAACGCGGGTTATTGTGCAAGCATTGGGCAGGTGCCGAGCCGAGATCCCACGCGTCAATATGGGGCGCCGGGGTGATAAATTAATTTCTGGGCCACGCATGCCGCTAATCGTGTCATTTGCCGGATACGCCTTATGTGGAACACACCACCTGCCGATCTGAGCATATCTCCGTCCACCAAGCCATACATCAAAATACCGCGGCTGCCAACAAAGCTTAGTTAAGGAGCGAATATGGCAAGTGGGCGATCTCTCACTATGTCGTCTTCATTCGCGTTGCAACACAACATCTGAGTACGAGTGCTAGAAGTAAGCTACAGTGTGCACGCTGCAAGCTGAGGTGCATTGTTTGGCCAGTTGATGGGAGTCTTCCCGCCGATTGCGACTTGAGCGAATCCATCGTCATATACAAATGCCTGCGCCGCTTCCCTGACTCCCGAACTTGAGTCTTCCTTGCCTTCCCTACCCACATCCTACGAATTATCCAAGAAGCAGGCGTGTTTGAATCAAGATGTCTGGACTTGTGAGGCTTGTCGCCGCCATGGCATTGCTATGCCTAGTGTTAGTGATGGCAAAGGAAATGGCCGTGGACATGGAGTTGAAGGCAGAGCTCTACGACAGCGGAGCCCGCCATATGGAGATCATGGCGATGAAGGAGGTAACTTGACCTTTCCTGGGGGAACCAATGGTTGAAACACAGCCGCTGACCCTCAAATCAGCAAGTTTGGAGTGAATTGGCGCAGGAGGGTATTTACGATTCCACTCAGTATCAGTCATTCTCGGCCGATACAGACTTTGTTCCCTGTGTCGACGGCGTGGCATCCTACGCTCCGGGAGCAAAGTACACATTCCGGTGCAGCAACGTGGACCTGTACGACTTCAAGTCGCACGCCGAGCTCGGCAACTCGAGCGGTCGAGGGGCCGGGTCCTGGGGCTGGACAAGTTCCGAGGGAAGGGAGATCGTGGCCATCGGGCAACAAGACGGCACGGCGTTCGCCGAGATCAAGAATGGGAAGCTCGTCTACCTGGGCCGGTTGCCGCAGGGCGCGGGGGCCGACAAGTCCATGTGGCGAGAAATCAAGGGCTACAAGAGCTACATGGTCATTGGCAGCGAGGCCAACAACCACGGCGTCCAGATTTTCGATCTGCGGAAGCTGCTGGATGTCGATCCGTCGCAGCCTGTTCTTTTCAGCAACGAGGAGCATCTGACGAGCAACTGGGCCGAGGGCCTGCCCGTCGGGCGCTCGCACAACGTGGCGGTCAACGAGGAGAAGAACTACGGCGTCGCCACGGGCTTCTCCCCAAGAAATGGGACCCTCCGCGCAGGTCTCGTCTTCTTCGATCTGACCGACCCGGCCAACCCCAAGACGCTAGGTGGCACTGGGGAGGATGGTTATGTCCATGATGCTCAGTGCATCATCTACAGGGGCCCCGACACCAAGTACCAGGAGCGGGACATCTGCTACGGCTACGACGAAGACTCATTGACAATGTTAGTCCATCCTCAAGAGCATGCAGTGAACTTACAACGCTGGCCAGAAAGCACACAAGCTAATGCATGACTGCCGCAGTTTCGATGTCACCGATAAGAAAAACATCGCCATCATCTCAAACACCTCGTACGAAGGCGTCAGCTATGCCCACCAGGGCTGGGTGCTCGACCCGAACTGGCAAAGCTTTCTAATCATGGACGATGAGTATGACGAGGTTCGCGGGACCGGGCTCGGCAAGGAGGGATTCCCCATCACGTATATTTGGGACATCTCCTCGCTCGAGGCACCGAAGCAGACGGGTCATTATCGGGGCCTCCGCAGGGGAATTGACCACAATCAATATATCAAGGAGGGCTTCTCTTACCAGAGCAACTACGGCCTGGGCCTCAGCATCCTCGACCTGCGTTCTGTCCAGTCAGACCCGACAGGAAGCAGCATTCGGGAGGTTGGCTTCTTCGACACGTACCCCGAGGACGACCATCTTCCAGGCGGAGGTAACATTACCTTTACCGGAAGCTGGAGTAACTACCCCTTCTTCCCCAGTGGTTTCATCACCGTGAATACCATGGACCGCGGCGTCTTTGTTGTCAAGCGCTCGAACTCTTCCGCCACGATATAAGTCGTGAGGGAAAGGAGCCTGGGTCCACCAACGGTCAACACCTATATCCCAATATGTGGATGAGGAGCAACAAATGCATTGGGAATGGAACGTGCAGAGCGACTGAAGGCTCGGGGGTATATAGCTAGATATTAGAAATATAATATGAAAGCAAGAGACACAGGTTCGCGTCGCCCTCGCAACAAAGATGAGTCTCCAACAACTCGAGTCGAGTGTGATGTCTTTGGTCGAAGCATCAGACCCTCCGAAGTGACGTTCAGCTCCTTTTTGGGAACCCGAACAGCCAAGCGGGAGCCCGCAGAGCCAATCATAGGCGCGCTACCAAGCTTCTCGGCTCTCATGGGTAACAAGGTTTGCGCCAGCTCGCCAACTACCGAATGTCTGCGCACCATCAGTCAGTCAGTCAGTCAATCAGGCTGTTGCATGCGACCCCACCAGGCTTTGAACACAAGCATCCAAAACCCTGGCTCTAGATTAGCATCCCTCAACAAGGCAGCAAAGCAGTAAACACCTCAACGAAGATCATCGCCTGCCGCTCGCTTTCTGTCCACCTTGACACCCGGCGAACGCTGGGTATCTGGTAGCGTGGACTCGACCGCGACGGTTCTGACCAAAGAGCCCTCCCCGGGTTCTGGTGTCAGCAGACGCGGCCTCTTGGCCCTTGCGTTGCGTGCTTCCAGGAGTATCGATGGGTCGTCAGAAGCGGTACTCCAGACGGTGTGCATGAGGGCCTGCTCAGCCGTGCACCTTTGCGGTGTGTCAGATGCCAACATGGATCGGATCAAAGTGCCCAGATCGCTTGGAATTGCCCCAGACCCGACCCGATTGTCCAACTCGCGGCGAATCCCCCGAGCCCTGACCTCGTCTGTCTTCAGATTTCCATCAGCCGACAAGATGCCCCGCAGGTGGCCAAATGTCGATAGCCAGGCATAGCCGAGGCTCCATATATCGGCCGAACGCCGATATGGATTGCGCGGTGTCGATGTCCACACCTCGGGCGCCACTGTCTCGATGGGCCCGATGGCGGTATTAGTGTCTTGTCGTCTGTTAGTTGCTTTGCCAAAGTCGCAGATCGCCGCAACAGGGGGCTCGAGCGACCGTATGAGCAAGTTCTTCAGCGATATATCCCGGTGCATGATGCCGGCGGTATGGATTCGCTTCAGGCCGACGAGGGTGTACCGGAACAGAGCAAGCCGGCTCGCCGTGGATATGGACCGCCAGTCAGCGTGGCCAAAGTCGGTGCGGGCAAGCGGCATGGCGAGGAAGACATCTTCTGGCGATCTGCCGCAAGCGGGGCGCATGCCGTGCTCACACCAAGCCGAAAGCAGAGGAATGACGCCAGACTCGGGGTCATCGGTGGGAAACAAGCCCGCAATTCGCGCCTCGACCTCCACCGCGCTGGAGTCTCTTATTCCCTTGCACGAGAGACGCTTGACGGCCACGGGGTTACCAGTGGCACTCTCCACGGCGGACCGCACCATCCCAAAAGCGCCGGCGGAGATGGGCTTGTGCATGATGTATCCAGCCATCTTTTGGTGATATGGTTGGGGTATGACATCCAACTGCGGATGTGGCAGGGCCGGCTGCTCGAGTATCGTGGTGATGAATTGATCCCGCATCAGCTGGAAGTGGCTCTCTTGCTCAACGCTGAAAGCCAGCAGGTAATCATGGGCCCCTATTCTGAGACGGTTGACCGTCTTGTGGAGGACGGCCTGGCTGTTCTGTCGGAGCACCAAATCGCTGCCGTCCTCTGCCGCCGAGAGGTAGATTATCGGGCGGCTGCTGGTCGATCGCAGCATGAAAGCGCCCGAGTAGCCGTGAACCGAGATCAAAGCGTGGACGTTAGCGACGCCAGAGCCCTTGTGTTGCCCGGGCGGGACGAGGAGGAGGTCAACGCCCCGGTTGTCGTCGCTCGCGCGGGCGCTGCCTTTTCCAACCCTCCATGCGGCGCCGGGGCCTTCGGGGAGGACGTCGAGGGACAGACGATAGTGGCCACGAGCGGCTGCCGCGCGGAGGGGCACTGTCGAGGACGAGGACGAGGACATCGACGAGGAGGGCGAAGGCGGCTCGGATGCCAGGGACGACGGAATTTCGAGGCAGAGGAAGCGCGAGTGGTATGGCTCTGCCTGGCCTGCAGGTTCCGAGTCCTCGAGAAGGGCGACGACGTTGTTGAAGGCCTTTTCGGCGGCCTCGTTCTCGGGTCTCAGAGTCGCGAAGTCGCCGCAGTACACAATCTCGGGCGTGCTTTCAGTCGTGGCATGGGCGCGCTCGGCGCCGGTGCCGTCGCCGTCGCTATCGCCATCGCTACTGCGAGAAGTTGCCGTCATCTCAGGGCAGCAGCTCGCATTGGAAGAAACAATGCCGCCCCGAGCTGTGAAGAAACATCAGCCTCGCAGGTGTCCAGTGCCGCTGGCCGCCCGGCAGCGACTCCCCGCAGATGCATCGCCAGTGCGGCGCAAAAGCACAGACCAGGGAGCGCCCCGTGCACCGTCTCTGCTCGCGCGAAAATGCGTTGAAGGACCGCCAGGGCCTGGATCACCGCATCGTGAACTTTACTGGCCTTGTGATGGGCCATCGATTGCATTTGATGGTTCTATACCAATTGGAACACGTTGGCTGTAAACCAATTGGAATTCGGATTACTGGCAGTTATGGGCAGACTGTCTTGACGGAAGATGGCATCTCTTCCGCGCTAGTCCGTAATTGGCGAGACCCCGGTAGCTGCAAGACTCTGTAAATGCCTAACAATGCAGGGCAGAGGAGAAGTCACGGGACGCATGGGCCATGTTCCGTTCACGACGCTGGCGCCATGTTTGTTTGCCGATGGCAAAAGCGTCATCCGACAGTAACAACCACCTCCATCACCCCTCAATGGCGCGCGATAATCGGCACTGCTCCCCAAGGGGAGTTGGAGAGCCATACAACCAATACCTCGCAAGATACAAGACATGGAGGAACCATCGCGACGAAGAACGCCGGGCAGTGCGGCGCGCCCGCCTGCCAACTCCCGAATCCAGCATCGACGGCGACAGCAGCGACAGCGACAACGACGGCTTCAGCCATGGTGGGATGGATACCGAGATGTCCGCTCAATTGCCCCGCGTCTCCTCCCCAGGTGCACGCAAGCCCAAAGCCCTTGCTTTCAGCACCGCGGCGAGCTTTGTCCCCAGCGACCCTTCGCCATCCCCATCCCCGACTCATTCGCCCGCAGCGCACCTCAAGCCTCACACCACCGAAACTGCATTCTCCGCTACGGCATTCCAGACCGCAGCCCCTCAGGGAGGCGCTCCCCGGCATAAGCACGAACCCGAGGCCCGACAGCCGCCGTGCCTCCGAAGAATCATCAACGGCGGTGGGATATACAAGACAGCAACACGGCAGCTGCGGAGTCGCTCTCGCCTCTCGCAATCCTCTCATGGGTTCTTCGAGCTCGGCACCCGCGGCCATCCTCGTGCCGTGACACATATCGAGGCGGAGCCGTCGTAGGGCGAGTCCAACCAAACGAAGAACGAAGAGCGAATACAACAAAAGGTCGGGCCAGCCATGCACGGTCGTGAAAAGAGAGCTGTCCGGTTCAACGTCGTGTCTACGAAGCCGAACCTCAGATCCGTTGCGACTTCGCGGAGCACCTTCGTCGAACTGCTCCATCACCCGGCAGGATTCATGAAGGCTGAGCCGAGCGCGGGTTGGCACACTTGTCCAAATAGGCAAGCCAGCGACATGCCATTCCGAGCCCGATAGCGAGCGCCCATCTTGCAGCTCGGCCTCAGCAGCCGCCCCTGTATTAGAGCCATAGTTCGGTCCAACCGTATGTCCTTCACCCCATTCTCCCCATGCCGCACAAAATACTGACAGGCGGGGTCTTTACAGAGCCCACAAACATCCGAGCAGACGCCCTCCTCGAGAAACAAACGACCCGATGATCGAGCACATGTCTATCCTTGGCCGACAGCCTCCCCCGTTGCCGAGTTGGACGACCGTGGGATCAAGCCATCACCAATCGGACATGGGTGAGGTGCCCATCGGCATGGAGGCCAATGGTTTTTCTCCCGGCAGGATCAGCGATCACACACCCAAACTCACAAGAGCACCGCTGGCTGGGACAGTGAGGACCATGGCTACATACAGAAGGTCGGGGCAGCGATGGATGTTCTCGTGCCCGCCCATACCAGAGGAAGATGGGACGGCATAATCCCTTTGCCAAAGGCTTCACGGTCGCGACCACAACGTTTGGTGTTGCCCAACAGAACTCGAGTGTCGCTCCGCCATTCATCAATGCCTCGCACATCAACAAGTCCCTATATCCTTCTTTCGCAGTCCCAGTTTGGATGCAGGACATTGACCAAGGCTTGACCTTGTCGGAATCCGGACCGCTCGACAGCTGACACCACTTCGAGAACCGCCCTCCGCGTATCCACGCGGCTAAAACGAATGGGATTTCTCGCCGTAGCAGAACGATAGCCCAGTGTGTCCCCTCCACCACGTGTTGTCCAAGTACATGGCCCTGCACCCGATCCACGATGGCTCTCGCTGAGTGTCGATTCAAGGGGGGTGGGTCCCTGCTCCGCAAAGCTGGAGCAACATTGTCGGGGCCGGAGCAATGCCGGCGAGATCTTCCGGAACGGATGGCTGTGAAGAATATGGTACCGCGGTAGTTCTCCAGGCAATCGAGACTTGGAAGTGTCCAGTCCGAGGGAAACGGAGGTCACACGACTGCAACTGGGCCAGTGCCAAGCGGATCAGGACAGTCCTTGCAAGATATTATTATTAGGTATAAGGAGACGCGAGCAATCGAGACTGTTGTCAACCAGCCCCTTGACCCTACTGCCATTACTTCTGCTATCATTCACTCCGCCGTTGACCTTTCATACTTCCCCCTGCCAATCAGCCGATAAGCGGCTTGCTCCCCTTGGGCAACGTGACCTTGAATACCAATGCTTGGCTGTCCAGGCTAGGCACCGTCGCAGTGTTATCAGCATAGCGGATTTTGCCAAAGTTGACATAACCTTCGATGTGGTTATCAAGTCAGCACTTCGGCACCTAGATCAACGGCGCTTCACGGACAGGGGAGAGAGTACGCACCGTTGTTTGTGATGAAATCATTGTCAGAGAGAGTAATGAGGTAATACTCATCGTTGTCGTCGCAATCCTTGCTCCACTTGTTGTCAACAGGGAGGAGTGCGAGGGCCTCCCACTTCTCGTTGAGGAGCCCGAGGTTGACGGGCGCGCCGTTGTGGATCACATCGCCGTTAGCGGCCTTGAACTTCCCGAGCTCCTCGTTGATGTTGTAGTCGATGAATGGACACAGCTGCGCAGGGGTGATGCCCGCGACGAGAGTGTCGGCTGGACGTGAGGAAGACGAGGCGCGTCAAGTCAGCATGGAACCAGAACCAGCCAGCTTTCTGAGGTGGGGGCGACTTACAAGGAGAAGAGATCCCGCCAACAGTGATGTTGCCGTTCTGGATATCGTCAAACTTTGGCCCCTTGATGTTTGTGCCGGTCGAGATGTCAATGACATCGACGTGGCGGTATCGCGAAAGCGGGTCTTTCTGACCACGGCCAACGCCCGAGTCGCGAGCCAGGACGAGGAACTGGGTATCGGAGATGTAGTGAATCTCCGACTGGGCGGCAACGCGCGTCGCCTGGTCGGCGTTGGCGAACGTCGGCAACGGCACAACGTACTCGGCCTGGTAGGTGGTCTCGACTTGGCCATCCTTCTTCGTCTTCAGCCCATACTTGAGGAAGCGCGTCATGCGACGCTTGGAAGCCGCCGACCCTCCGTCCTGTCGAGCGGCGGATTGAAGCAATACCCACAGCGTCTTGCCGTCCGGGCTGATGGTCAAGCCCTCGAAGCCCTGATTATTCGAGCGGCCGTGATCCGGGTCCGAGGGCTTCGGCTTCTGCTCGGGGTCGTAGACGGGTGGGGTGTTGGAGTTGAAGTTGATCTGGTTCCCGCGGATAGGAAGCAGGGCATCGGGTGGGCGGATAGCGGTAACCATACGGCCGCGGGCGTTGAACTTGAAGACGAAGGGGCCGTACTCGTCAGAGATCCAGAACGAGCCGTCCTCCTCCACAACGAGACCCTCGGCATCGAGGGCGATGCGCTTGTCCCCGGGTCCGGCACCGCCAAAGCCGTCTCCCGGGTAGGTAACAGCCGGCATGGTGGGGAATCCGGGGTAGGTGAGGCCGCCAGTGAAGTCGGGATCCAGTCCGGTCATGAGCTTGCCGTCTGGCCCGCTGAGGAGAACAGTGCGCAAATAGGTGAACTCGAGATTTGGTGCCGATGGCTTGGCAACTGACGCACCCGGCGCAGGGTTGAAGGTGATATCGAAGACATGGAGTCGGGGAGCATAATTTTGCGTTCCATTAGTATTAGGGCCGCGGTCGGGGAGGCCGTACAGGGTGCCCTTATAGCTCCCCTTGACGCGGTGCCAGTTCTTCACAGCCATGGAGGAACCGATGCTGATGCTATCGCCATACTGATCCCTGGCATCGGACTTCACGGAGCCAAAACCCGCAAGTCCTTCGTAGGTGTACGCCTTGCCATTGCATGAGATGGACGCCGCCGGCTTGCTGGCTGGCTTTGCCAGGCCGGCCGTTGCGCTCGAGGCCAAGCCCGCCATGAGGAGGTACTTCAGGGACACCATTCTCGAGACCTTCGGTAATTCCCGACTCTGGAGGGGAATGAAGTTGGCCGGGTTCGTGGATCGACGTAAACGATTGAAGTCTGGTGGAATTGAAACAATGCCCGTCAAGTCTTATACATCAGTCAGACAGCTTTGGACACCCACGTGTGTAATACTAAAGTCCATGCCGTTTGTGTTTGCCATGCACTATTTTATTAGCACACGAACTAGTGAGGATGTCGTTGTGCGGACTTTGTTGTGTGTGTCTGACGTGCCATCGTACATGTGGTCAGGGCTGCCGTTGTGATTGGTGCACATATGTGTGGGCCAAGTACGGCATCCGGCTCCATGGTCTCCAACCCACACCAATCTGTCACCGAAGAACGGGAAAATCAGCCGCTACAATCTGCACCCCGCAGATAGTTTTTACTCCAAGTATGCAAGCGCTGCATGGAGAGGGCACGCACGACACAGGTGAACGTGCAGGGGTTTGCAACCTTTATGGCTGCGAAGCCACTGTGCCTGTCTGACAAAGAAAGCATCACCAGGACCATGGGTAATGTAGACAGCAGAATCAAGTGGATTGGGAGGGCACCGAAATATCTCAGTACGGAGTCAAACCATTCGCTGACTTCGTTGGAGGAGCAAAGAGTCGTCCCTTCATTTGTCTTCTCCGACTTGTCTACCAAATCGTCCTGAATAAAACCAACTATCTCAGCTCGAAACAAATCCCCCCAACTCCCGTCCCATCTCTCAACGCAGAAGAGCCAAGGCACTTTCAAGGTCCAGATCAACAGGAATGTTGCTAACTGTGGTGGTATTCCACTTGAAGGGAACTTCGTCCCACATGGACTTGACCACCTTTTCCCAGAGAAGCCCGGATGCCGCCCGAATGTAGCCCTCCTCGTCCGCAAAGTGAATCTCGCGAAAGTACTGGGTGGCCGCCGAGGTATACTGAAAGCCTCCCCGACCTCCCCGACCTCTAAAGATGTACTGTTAGCATCCCATCCAGAAAGCTCTTTAGTCAAAAAGTTGAACATACCCGCTAGGTCCACCTTTCATGAACAGGACACTGCCCCGGCCAAACATCCGGACCAAAGCTGCGGGGATGACAGACGCTTGCATCTGGTTGTCCCACGCATCTCTTGTCATCCCAAGCATTTCGCAAAGCGCGGTCTTGGCCCGACCGACGCGGGTGACGCCACGGCGTGGCGGTGGGAAATGCTCCATCATCGCAAGGCCAGCCGCAGTCCCCTCCTCGAGGTGAAATTGGACATCAGCCCAATGCTCGTTCAACTTGACCAAGTTAATCGTACGGTAGATTGACGAAACTCTGTTGCGCTGCTGGCCGAGCTTGAGAACAGAAAGAGTTTTATAAACCCGAAAGAGCTCAATGGGAAGGTCATCCAGCTCTGAGTGGTAATGGGCGCTGACCTCCGAGTCGTTGGCACTCTTGACGATCATTTCCAGGCGTTCCAGGACTCCGCCCAGCATCGGTCCGAAGAACTCGTTTGTGACCAAGCGGGCACTCACGGGCGAGATAACACGTTCGACAGTCCGGTTGGACTCGCGGACGTTGATCGTGAGGTTTGTGAGTCTGGCCGTTGCGGCAGCGCGGATTTGCTCGAGCACCTCATGGGTGCATGTTCTGCTGAGACTGATGGTGATGCCAATGGGCACGTTGGGGTCGTCAACAACAATGCGAGCCAGAACCGGAGCTCGGCCACCACGAGCGCCTCCGTTTCCATTTTCGTCTCTGTCAATCGGACCGTCGCCGTTGCCGTCGCCACCAAGAGCAGTGAGGCGCTGAACAATATTCGCTCCGTGGCCGGGCTCATCATCACCGTCGATCATGGCAACCTCTCTGTGAATGGCAGGCTCTTTGTCGCAGTTGGCGTTTTCGGTCGGGATCGGGTCCGTCTTGTACGTCTGCAGCAGCTGCGACATGGCCTCGATCGCTTCATCGGGGTCCTTGATGAGCGGGTTGTCGAAGATGTTCCGGCTCGCGAAAAACTGGTCCAAGTGATCGCCAAACTGCGAGTTAAAATGTCAGCCAAAGCCACCAGCAAGCGAAATGGAAAAGTACCTCAGTAAGCAAATCAATAAGGTGTGCTGGGGCTTGGATCAGGAATTCCGGCGCGCTTGACTCCGTCATTGTCAAGTCGCTCATTGCGGCAGTGTGTTCTCTGATGGCTGGCTCTATTATGATCGCGATGATTTGTGGGAAGATGAGTTAGTGGTTTGTGTAATCCTGTAATCGTCCAACTTGGTGCGATGTGAGGAGATGATGGATGCCCGTCAAAGAATCTGGGAGGCAAGAAGTTGGGAGGCTGAAGAAGGTGCGCAAGAAGGTGTCGTTGTGAGGGGAAAATATTCTCAAGATTAGAGCTGGAGATCAGAGCAGGAGATCAAATTGCTACCGCAGTTTTAGCAATCGCAATATCTGGGCAGGCGCTGTTGCGGATCGGATGTTGCTGACAAGACCACCAGCAACTATCTCATCCTTAAATGTTTTTAAGATAATAAACAATTATCCCAAACCTCAAATGTTCTTGGGATGGTCCTCGCTTCTGACCTTTAGTTGTTGTTGATAGGACCTTGTAACGTAGGTAGGTATTATTACTGGCAAGAAAGCCCGCTCTTGTGAAAATCACATTATCTTAAAGCTGCTAAATTAGCTCCTTCTGTTTTGGGGATTTTCATCTCATTGTTAACACTACACACTTTGTGGGAGGAGTGACATCTCAGCCCTCCCTTGGACCCCGTCACCTTGAATAGGTCTCTTTAAGTTGAGGAGAACTTTCACTTCTGTATTTTACAGTTCACTGGTAGAACCCATCACCGTTTCAAACCTGCTTTGAACACCCATCCACAGCCAACTAGTAATTGCACTGAGGATATACGATCCTGGCCTTCTATGTCTTACATTTTCAGCGGGTACAAACAGCTATGACTTCTCAAACATGGCCTAGGCCTGGAGTGGATGAAGGCGTTCGGGAAAGAATTCTCTGTTGACGGATGCCAGACGGCGGGTCATTGCTTCAAGACGTTAAGGGATCCAGGAAGTAAAAGATCCTAGCACAACTTTCGAGCCCAGGTCAGTTGAGGAGAAAGCCGTGTGTTAGCTGCAACGCTAGGTGTACAAGGCTCAATAGGTAACCGTGATGGCGCCTTCAGTGGAAATATCTGGCGATTTGTTAGTTCCGGAGGTACACTCCGGTGGGGTGGATAAAGGTCAGTTTGGGTTAAAAGAAAAGGTCCCCATTGAAAGTGCATTGCGGGAATTCCGACACATTTTTATTTCGGAACATCAAAGCCTGGCTTTCTTACCTGTATCACGGCCTTTTCTGAATGGAAAAAGACCTTTTGGGAATGAGAGAAGGCCTTTTTAGAACGGAAGATAGCCTAATAACAACTTCCACAGACTGTTCAACATTCTCTTTGTCTACCTACCTACCTAGCTAGAGCCTTTGAGGATCTGCCAACCACTGGGAGGAACAAAGCACTGAAAAAAGAGAGCTTTCAGCTCAACTCCGACTGTACCTTACTCGCTGTTCGGTCTGCAGTTCCCAGTATATTTATCCGGGGGTCATGGTATTATTCAAGACCTCTCTCTGTTAGCTTTGTCGTTCAGCGTTGGTCGGAAAAAAGCAGGTCGGTAGGTAGAATATAGATGTCACCGATGGCTCACAACCAGAAGATTATCTGCGGTACAGAAATTTTCCATCAGCGTCTGCAAGTCTTGTCGGGAATCCCAATGACTCTGGAGCCTTGGGAGAGCACAGAGATCATACCTGGCCAAAGCCATGCGAAGAGGCAGCCGCCGCGCAGAAAAGATGACATGGTCATTCCCCAATTGGTAAAAGAGTTGACGATCTGAAGCGTTGCGGGCACTGCCACAAATTGCCCTTCACAATGGCAATGTCCATGTTGGAGACAATCTGAGGATTCGGGCAAGGTTCATTGTTGCGACGCGAGCAGTTCCAAAACCCCCAGCAAGCGTGCTGACGGCCCGAGTGAGCATCCATCACGGTTGCATTCGCCGGCCAGAGGCCCAAGACACCGCAGTTGCTGAAACGTGGGTGGCTGAGTCACAAACGGAAAATGCAAGGGAGGGGCCTATTGGCCAAAAAGAAGAAATAAGATCAACAGCAGATCTCGTATTTCCACTCGAGAGCTGCAGGCGTGCTAGACTGCAAATGGGAGGCGAATGCGGGCGACGAAACAGAACCCCCACGGGCTCGCAAAGGAAGACGCGAATCCCAAACACAACGCACGTTGCAAAGTGCGAAATGAGACCACAAGGCTCACCAGATCAGGCGAGCGATTAGCGATTGGTACTGGTCGCGGAATGATGATGACCACGCTGACCACGGTGGCTCGACTGGGCACCGACGAGCGCAACAAGGAAGATTATGTGGGGTCATTTCCACCAGAATTCCAACAGGGCAGAGAGAGATGATGAGGTTGCAATGAGCGGCCGTGGTGCGCTAAAAATACGCCGGCATAGCAGCCACGCTATGACTGACTGCAATTTCAGACGACTTGCCCATTGGACGAAAAAAAACCGCTGTCACAAACCACAACCCAGCACACCTCAGGGGCCAAGCGGAGCTGCAGCAGGGATGATCAAAGTCCCTCACAAGCGAGGAGGCGATCACATCAAAGCGGGAAAAACAGCAAGCACAGCGAAGCACAAGGCAAACAACAAAAATGTCAGAAAGGGCAATTGCATGCGTAGAATACAAAAGACGCTCTTAAATTTATTAGGCTGATTAGGTAGTGCGTCAAACCATTCCCTCGTGACCCATGCTAGAACCCAATCCTAGAACCCCTTCGCTATACAAAAAAAAAGTTTAGAGAAGAGCCAGAGCAAGAAGACCTGCAACGGCGGCGGCACCAAAGCCGCTGGCGGCCTTGGCGGCACCAGCCGTCACGGGCTTGGCCTTGCCGGTACCAACGGGCACGACTCCGACACCAGTGCCATAGGCGGCACCAAGCGGGGCGGTGGAGGTGGCCTGGATGACATCGGTCTTGACGTACGGCTTGCCGGAGGTAGTGACGGTGTAGACGGTAGTCTTGGAGTAGGCCGAGTGGCTGTAGAAATCGGGCCACGGGACGGCCTCACCGACACCAATGTCGAAGGTAGGCTTGGAGTGGGAAGGCTTGGTCTGGGTGACGGGGCAGACGGTGGTGGTGTACGGCACGACCTCGGTGACGTACGAGCCGTTCTTGCCGCCGTTGTGGCAGTTGGTCACAGTGGGCGCGCACGAGGTGACAGTGTAGGTGCGGGTGCTGTAGAGGGTGGAGGTGGTCCACTCGGTCGCGGACGACGTCGGGATGGTTCCGTTCTCAGCGGGGCAGTCCTGGTACTCGAAGACGGCACCGTGGTCAAAGTCAACAGCGGTGGCGTAGTTGGACTCGTCAGCGTGGTCCTTGGTGTTGCCGCCAGCGTTGCCCTTGGTGGGGAAGCAGTTGGCCTTGCAAGCAGCGAGGTGATCAGCGGGGATCTTGATGGTGGGCGAGTTCTGGATGGCGATGGGGTCCTCGATGATGGTGGCAGTCAGACCAAGAGGCACATGCCACTCGATGTGGCAGTGGAAAATCCATACACCGGGGTTGGTGGCCTTGAAGCGGAGGATGGCGGTGCTGTTGCCCTCGATGGTGATAACATCACGCTCGCTGGGAGTGCCAGTGGTGCAGTCAACGCCCGAGACAGAGCCGCTGTTGCCGGCGCCACGGTGGCAGACCTGGAAGTGATGGCCGTGGAAGTGGAAGGGGTGGTGAGCGAAGTGCGAGTTGCGGACGATAAGCTCGACAACCTGGTTCTTCTTGACGATGAAGGGGTTGACCTGGCCGTAAACCTCGGGCTTCAGGGCATCGTCGCCGGTGGTGAGAGCGGTGTAGAGGGTGGGGACCTTCTGGTGAACATAGGGCTTGCCGTTGACGAAAGCACGGGGAGTGCCGGTGGCGTCGATGCCGAGGTTGAAGTCCATCTCAATCTTGACGTCAGTCTTGCCGAGAGCCTTCAGGTCGATCGACTTGATGGTGGTGTCATCAATCAAGTCGCTGAAGTCCTGGATAAGAGACTGGGGGGCAGGGCCGAGGGAAGCATCGTACTCGAGGGTACCAGTGGCGTTGATGTTGAAAGGGATGACGGGAGCGCGGAAGTTGGGGTTGACGTCGAAGATAGCAGAGACACCGAAGTTCTTCGCCTTGTCGGACTTGGCCTCGATGATGATCGAGTAACGCTGAGCGGGGGTGACAAAGAGGAGCTTGGCGTTCTTCTTCTGCACGTTTACACCGTCAACCTCAACGATGTCGAAGTCGTGGCCCTCAAAATGGATGAAGACACCGGTGAAAGCGGACATGTTGATGATGCGGAACTTGTACTTCTTGCCGGGCACGAACTTGTAGGTAGCACCCTTGCCGTCGTTGATCAGACCGCCCTGGGGAAGCGGCGGGCGGATCTGGACGTTGGTCTTGTTGAAGACGGTGTTGGCAAGGAGCGCGGGCACCTGCTGGACGTACCAATCGGATGTTGTGAGGAGGTACTCGTCATCGTGATCCTTGGCGTAGGGGTCGACCTGGTCCTTGACGATGAAAGCGCCGCGGAGACCATCAGGATACTGGCTGCCGGTGTGGGAGTGATACCAGTAGGTACCGGCCTGGTCGAGCCAGAACTTGTAGGTGAAGCTCGATCCGGGGGGAACGGGGCACTGCGTTACATGGGCGGGACCGTCCATGTGCGAAGTGCCAATCTGGTGGAGACCATGCCAGTGGATACCGGTGGACTCGTTGGCGAGCTTGTTGTTAATGGTGATCTCGACGGTATCACCAACAGTCGCCTCGACAGTCGGCAGCGGCCATGCGCCATTGATACCTGTTTTTCCAGCGTTAGATCACCATGCACTATGTTTCCAAGACCACAATCGACATACCGATAATCGGGCGGACAGCTCCCTTAGGGGCGATCGGGTTTCCGCTGACCCATTCGATATCCCAGTTGTACTTGACGTTTGCGGCGCAGGCCGTCGAGGCGGCTGCCGCCAAAATAACGAGTGACTTCAGCATTGCAGCTGTATTATAAAAAGCGAGACAAAAGAATGACTGAATGATAGTTGGTCTCGCTCACCCCAAAAAAGAAGGACGAAGAACGAACGAGTGTCTGTGAGTCTGGAGGAGAAAGAAGAATCTGGACTGGATGCAACCGGACTGCCATCTCTTATCATTGCTCGTGGAGCGGTGCGCCGCTGATCCCAAAAGGGGATGGCAATTCCACGTCCATGCCCCCCATGTCGCGTACCCCATGTCGGGCAGGCGCCCGGCCGGACGGCGGCTGGTGTGTGGACACAAGCTAGCAGCTAGACGGTGAGCTCCCAGTGCTTGTTTCTTCGCCTCCTTGCCAGCAGGGGGGCAGGACACGAAAAGGGGGTGTGACCGCCGCTCTAGCCCACAGTCTGGAACCTAGCTACGACAGCCCTAGCTGTCTGGGGCGTTTATGTGGACCTGCTGGCGGCAACAGCACAGCTCGCCTTGGCCGTTTTGCAGACGCGCAGGGCCGCGAAACCTGTCGCGGTGTGTCCTGTCTGGGAGAAGAGTGGAAATTGGCGGTACGTTCTGGCGATCGCCATCAATAGGAGGGCGTCTGTGCTTGTTGCTGCTGCTTGTTGCTGCTGCTTGCTGCTGTTGCTGCGCGCTTGTTCGCCGTGCTGCAGGCAGCGGCTCCCCATCCTTCGCGCACTCGCGCTGGTGGTAATTTGCAAGATATGCAAAATGTGCGGGGACTTGTACCGCTCCCAAACTTTGTGCACCGGGGAGACAGCTGCGCCGGCCGCCCAAGCTCCCTCCACCGCGGGCATAATCCGCCCAATGTAAGGTACCCGTCGATACGGGTTCCTGACCCAGGAACGGCTCTGTCCATCCAAAGCTTGCTTGGCGGTGCTCTGGCTCTTACCGCACACAATTGGCTTGGTTCGCTTACCCCTGTCCCACCCTCCTTTTGGACCCCTGGTCCACTCTGGGATGCGCTGGACCTGACCGGGTTTCAACACAGGAGGTGGCGCCGATAGTTGGGGCCCTAGCGCTCGAAATTTAAATGAGCTCCTGTCAGCCGCATCCATGATGTCACGTCCGAGGCCTGGTACAAGCATCCGTCAGGCCAATCGTGGTCGGCTTACTGTGGACAGGGCAAGCACTCGCAATGCCACCCTTTTTCCAACTGGCCGTTCTCTGATTCGTCCCGCGGTTTTCCACCCCTGCTGGCTTTGGATCCCTCAGGCGGGGATCGAATCACGTCCCACCCCCCTGGACGTTGATCAGTAGTCTCCCACCTAGAGGGGCACTAACGCCCTGGTTCGGAGAGTGCTGCGGCTGTAACGGCAGCGGCTTCTCCAAACGCTGGCCAGCCATTCAGACCGCCACACGCTGTTGACTTTGCGCGATGGTGTGGAAGCTGGTGCGCAGGCGTTTTCCAGAGCGACAAAAAGAATTAAAATACAATATAAAAAAACCCCTGGTAGAATGACACGCCCCATCGTCTCACATCTCGAACTTCGAATCTCGATTCAAACGTGAGGCGCTTCCCCGCCGACCCGACGAGGCGGTGTTATCACCCCTTCTGGTTGGGCCCCGCATCCATTCGGTCCCGACTATAGCCACCTCGTCTCAATGAAGGAAGCGCTGCACTTGTCGTAAGATGAAGTGGTGAGATCTCATCTGATTTTTTCTTCCCGGTCACTGTCCTCAATGCTCAGCACGGTCAGCCGTCGAATGACTGTCGGTGAGGCTCTTTCACCCATTGTTATTCCTGGAGCTGCTGACTCAAATTTTGTGGGAAATTGGGCAACTTCTCGCTGGCGCGCGTGCACGACCCGGCGGCGACATCCGCGCTGCCTTGGGCACACCGCACTGTGGGCACTTCGATGCTGCACCGTCACAGGGGGGG
>Ga0247780_1001009_pt1 | contig 20590 bp, 9 predicted proteins | sample UWRJL079202R5_FD_179927 | JGI IMG/M metagenome (GOLD analysis project Ga0247780, IMG submission 179927) | Plant litter microbial communities from Arlington Agricultural Research Station in Wisconsin, United States - UWRJ-L079-202R-5 | ecosystem: Environmental > Terrestrial > Plant litter >... | reverse complement strand
CTCTGGTGCTCGGCCGCGCTGCGGTTCCGTGGCGCCAAGGCGCGATTACGTAATTTGACACACCCCCTCAATCTTCCACTTCCAAGTGGTTAATTGACTTCTGAATAAGAGCTTTGAAACAGTTAAAATAACGTAAAACAGTGTAGTTTCTAGAGCCTCCTTAATTGCTCTCATCTATACTTATGCTCTCGTACTCCGAATCCGGTAATAACCGGTCTGAAACCGCCACTTTACCACCTTTAAAAAGGTCTTCCCTGGCCTTTAAGTCCTCTGCTGTGATCTTACACGTTATATGTATAGTTAGTTATAAAGAAGCGTCTTATACATTTATAACGCTTTAGAATAATTTGAACTTTAGTATTAATAAGGCCTTAATAAAGCCGTCGGTAAGTATCTTATTAGTTAGTTTATAGTTAACTGTAATCTTTTTATTTACAGCTTCCTGTTAGAATTAATGATTGTAAATATCCACGTGTTTAAGCTTAGTTTATAACGTGGCCGTTTCCTTATTAATTAAGCTGATTATTTACTAATTATTACATTAAAGGATAACTTTATAATATATAAGGTGAACACCTAGTTTGCTTAGCAGGCGATCTGTGTATATTACCTCCTTTATTATTTACGCTAAGGTAAGGAGCTCTACTTCTATAGTGGATATAGTGACAGTATCTTATTTATTTGCTTACTACCTTATTACACTGTTGAAAAGCTTTATAATGTAAGCTTATAAGCTTTTACGATCTTTAAAGTTATTAGTAAAACTAGTGTCACTTTAGGTTTTAAAGGTATCTTTACCTTTAAGAGTTAATATAAAGTGTTATAAGTTTAAGAGGTAATAGATATAGTGATTAGTTACGTGGTGATAGAGAGGTTTAGGATTATAGTTAAATTATAACAGTTTAGAAGCTGTAAAAGTGATATTTAGCTTAAAGATTACAGTAATGTAAAGGATAAATCCCACTTTACGTTAGTAATCCTGTATTAAAGCTGTAATAGCTTTCTTTAAGTAAGTTAGGAGCTTTTTAATAGTAATAGGGTTCTTTAAAGGTCGTGTTATCTTCTTTTTATACTCTCCTTAGCTTATATAAAGTAGGCGTTTTAATTTTGTAATATACTCTGACTAGCTTAGTTAAATTAAGCGTTTCTTACAGTTTTAAAGGATCACCATTTTAAAGAATTATTAAAGTAGTTTACTGCTTTAAAGTTTATAAGTCTATACCAGGTGCTTTATTAATATTACTATAGTGTGTTACCGCTTAGCTTTATAAGTAACTATTATATTATTAACGTAAAAGAAGATAATTACACCTCCTTTAGTGAAATAATAGGGTTTATAGGGTACTGATTTAAAGCCCTTTTTGTAAAGGGAAGTATTAAAATGGTATTATTAAAGGAGAGGGGACTTTTTAAGCCTGTAAAGAGTTTATTAAAGTAAGAGAATAATACTTTTCTTTTTAAAACTTAGTGGTATTTATATATAGATATTATAAGGTAATTTAATATAAATAAAGGCGTTAATTATATTATACTAGATTAACTTAAGGTTAAAGCGCGCTGTAATTACTATTAATAACTGGAATAATTAACTTGTAAATGTAAAGGTGTAAGTGCTTTTAAAGATTAAGTTACACTGTTAATCTTTATAAATTATTAATCTTATTTTATATTTCTGTAAGAAACTGTGTTTATTAAGTTTATAGGTTAATACCTATATGTAATTAAGCACTTAATAGCCGTTTACACTGCTTTTTACAGTTTTAATTTAGGATTTTATCTTTTAGTGACTTTATAAGTGGATTACCTGTGCCTGTGTAAATTTTAGATTTTAAGGGTGATACTGTAACTTTTTAAGGTTCTTTAAAGGAATAGGTAAATCTTTATAATATACTTTCCCTTTAAAAGGGTGCCTTTTAGGCGCCTTTTTCTTAAGTTTGTATTTAGGGTCTTTATTATTATTACTATTTTAGGAGCTTATAACCTTCTTTAAAGCCTTTTTAGTAGTGTGCCTCCCTTTTAGCGTTTTAATACTTACTGCTAGGTAGTTAGTGTTAAACATTGCCTTTTAGGGTCTGTTTTAGTATATTATCTTATATTAATTATAAAAGGAGTGGTTTACTTATACGTGCGTTATATTTGCTACGTTTTTATAAGAGCTAGGGAGTCTTTTAATAGTGGTGGCTGTTATGGTTATGTAGGGAGGGGGTGTACTTTTAGGAGTTAGTAACGCCTTAAGTAGTAAAACTGGTTAGTGGTGATTAGTTACTCCTTATTCACACCCTTTAAATACGCTCTGGTTAATAATAATACTTTTTAGCCGCTTTATTACCTCTTTTACGTATTTAAATGCTTTATTAAGATTAAGAAAGAGTATTTTTTCTTCCTTTTCTCTAATAGGACTTAGGGTGTACTTATCTTATTTCCTTTTAAAGAGTTTAAACTCCTTTAAAAGCTCTTTTATCTTTTATAACGATTAATTTTTAAGGTTATCTTTTAAACATTTTAAATTATTGTAAAAGACTTTTATCTCGTTAAAGACCACATCTTGTATGCTTATTACAGTGTTTATAAAAGGGTTTTAAATCTAATAGATGTTTAAAGACTTATAACCTATTAAATAACTGATTTAGGCTCTTAGTTTAAACTTATTCTTCTTATTTTTATTAAGAATCGCTTCTGTAATAAAGGTGAAGGCTTTATAGCTATAAGCGTGTAGATAAGCTAAGTGTGGTTTTTAAGTTTATTAAGGCTGGCCTTCTAGTTTCGTAACGTGGATTATAATATCCTTATAAGGTGTGCTCCAGTTTAGTAATTAACGTGGCGTTCTGTTATTTAAATATACTGTATAAGAGATAGTTTTACGTTAAAGGTAAAGGGGTAGTTTTAAACCTGCTTTTATAAAGGCTGCCTTTACCTTAATTACACCCCTTAAGCGTTTCACACCCTTATTTTATTATTAAGTATTAAGGGCGGAGGGCTTAATTTTCACGCCTTTACGTAAGAAGAAGTGAAGGAGCGCCTTAACTTAAAAAAGCTTATTATCGGCTTTTATCTCTTAAGGTTTATAGTGGAACTGGGTTTTATAAGCTTCTTAAAAGTGTTCTAAAGCTCTTACGATTATTATAACCTTTTTATCTTTTAAGTAAACCTTTATAATAAAGTTATTATAATAATCTGTAAAGAATATAATTCTTTAATAACCTTTAGTATCTTAATAGTAATTTAAAAAGTCGATTACTTACTATAAGTAAGGCGATTACAGCTGTGGTCTTACCCTTTTACTCTCTTACCTCTTAAGCTTACCTTTAATGTAGTTATTACACTTTATAAGCGTTAGAAATGGGGTAATGTAATTAGTAAGATTAACCTTTTTACGGTGAAGTTATTACCCTGTAGGTCCTTTTACGTGGTTAGGGGTTTAAAAGCGTACTCCTTCCACGTTATAAATAAGGTACTTTATAACAGTTTTACCTGGGTGGCTTAAACGTAGGTGCTAGAGATAAGGGGTTGTTACTGCAGGCTTCTTCTCGTAAGTCTTAATGTGGTAGCGTTTCCACGTTACAAATAAAGCGTGTGTGGCCTCCTTTTTAACGTGTTTAAGAACAAACTGGTTATAGTAACTTATAAGGTTAGTAAGCACGGTTCCGTCTGTAATAATTAGTTAATTTACTAAAGGTTTATTATTCTACTATATACCCTGCTTATAAAGCTGCCGAAATAAGACTGAATTACAGGTGAAACTTTAATAAAACGTAACGTTCTTAAAGTGAAGAAGCGCCTTCTTACTGTAATAAGTAAGCTCTAAGTCTACTTTACTGTATTTTAAAATCAGAACTGTGGAATCTCTAATGTAAACATAATTATTTTCTAATATATAGTAATAGTTATAAAACTGTATTAGCTTATTAAAAATATAAAGGGTAATGTTAAAATTTAGGATTATAAAGTTTCTTAAAGGGTACACAGCTGCTGTAAAGGAGCCTTTTACCATTAAGAAGCTTATAAGAGCTCTCTTCTTTACTGTTAGATCTGCCTCCTTTATAAGTTATTAACTTTCTTTACACTTTTATTCCTTAAGCTTCTTAATGGCCTTATTAAAAGCCTTATCGCCTTTTTGGTAAGAGTTAATTAGTGTAGTTACGGTAAAGTTTAATTTCCACGTGTTAAGTGTGAGCTTAGGGAATATTAGTTAATAATCTTTAAGATTATAATTATTATTACAGGTAGTACACTTCTTTAAACCTTTTAAGCTCTTAAACCTAACCCTTTTAAGGCTCCACTTACCACGTTTCTTCTTAAAATCCGCTTTTTTACCTCTACCTTTACCTCCTTAACCTTTACGGCCCTTATTACTATATTAAAAGCTGCAGTACGCTACACCTTTATATAATTTATAGTTTTTTTAATTATTTCCTAAAGACTCTTAATTATCAGTATTATACCCTTTTACTTACTTACCCGCTTTTAATACAGCCTTCTTACTGTAAAACGTTAAGCCTTTTTATTCTTCCTCCTACTTTACTTAAGTATTAAAACTGGCTTTTTAAGTCTTTCTACTTATTACTTTTAGTGTATTAGTGGTTATTAGTTAAGATTTAAAGTTATTAACTATTTAGAAGAACTGTAACCCTTTATTATAGATTACCTTATCTTTCGTAAGCAGGTTAACGGTTTAGGAATAGAGAGCTAAGAGTATGTAAAGGGTATTAGTAAGCTTTATAAGCTAGATTTATAACGTTTAGTAATTTAAAACGTTTACTTACTAAGCCTTTTTTATCACTGTATTTTATTTTATAATCCACTTTAAAACCTTCTTATAGCTTTTAATAAACGTGTTAAGGTACTGTTTATAGCGCTTATAAGCTTCTATCATTCTAATGTTCTCCTAGCTTTAATTTACCTTTATAATCGCTATATACTGTTATTTAAAGTTCTCCCCTACGTTAATTATAATCGTGTAGACTTTAAGAGTTATTAAGGCCTGGAAGTGGTCCCTTAACGCCCTTAACCTCTTCTCTAAACTTTTATGTTTAATAAGGTTAATTTAATAATCTTTTAAATCGCTTTAATAATTAGTAATTTACGTGGCTATAAGCTTTAAGAGTTACTTAAGGTGGTGTATAACTCCGTTAATAATCTTTCTTAAAAAGTCTAAAAACGTTAGCTTTTCCGGCTCCATTAGCTATAGTTCTTCTCTTTTAAGGTCCACATATTTCTATAAGCCAGCTCTCTTTATATGGTTTTGTGTGACGACCCTGCAGGCCGTCACTTGGGCCGGGGCGGCCTGACAAATCCCCCGCAGAAGGAACAGTGCAGAAAGGCAGTACGCACGGTACTGTGCACTGGGCCAGGGGTGCAAAGACCCGAAGCCCCTACGACCAATCGTTGTTTGCTCACTCTGATCTCGCCAAGACCCAGTGATCAAGGTAAGCAACCCTGAAAGGTGATCACTCTGCTTACTACCTCTCGACAAGAGCACAGTGATCAAGGTATAAGGTACCTTTTAGTTAGTTAATATAAATAGTTATAGTTATGCCTATAACCACTGTAAGGGACTTTAATTCCTCACACTAGTATTTAATTATTTATTTATATCCTACTATTCAGACTCACCTTTATACATTATAATAACAGCGACCTATAGTGACATTAAACCCCCTGTTTAAAAGTGCTAGCTTAATAAGCCGTCTTCAGAACGCCCCTTACCTATTAGCGTCCTACTATACGTTCTATCTTAACCTATATTAATCCTTTTAAGGCCTGTGTCGGGTATAGGTTGTAATATAATACTAATATTAAAGTTCTAAACGCTGTTTATTAAACTCCTAAACACCACCCCTCTCCCACTAATATGTTAACCTTTAGAAAAGGTAAGGAGATTAAGGAGGTGTAAGCTTAACCTTAACTCTTTATTATTAATAAGTTAACTACACACCTTAAAGACTTAAACCTTAACTAGTAGGGACTGGTTAAGGAACTTAATAAAACCTTCCTTAAAAACATTAAAAGTTATATTAATTTTATTAAGAAACTCTAAGCCTAACTTAACGCTATTAAGTTAAAGAATAATAATTTTAGGGGTTTACAGAAGAAATAAGTAAAGCTCCCTTTACCCTTACGCTTTAAGGGAGACTTTACACAGTTAAAGTCTTAGATAGCCCAGTTTTAAAACTATATCACTTATTACGATAAGCAGTTCTTTAAAGAAGAAGGAAAGGTTAGGTTTACTAAAGCCTTATTAAACAGAGTAACTGCTTATTAGTATAAACTTTATATAAAGATAATTAATAACCTTTTTATAAATAAAATATATAAAAAGGCCCTTAAGATTTAGGCTCTTTTTAACGATTTTAACGTTTTTATTAATTAACTCCAGATTAAATTTAAAGAACTAAACACCCCTAAGCAGGCTAAATAGCGGCTTATAACCTTAAGGCAGACGTTTTTAATCCTTAAGTTCTCCACACGCTTTAAATTAAAAGTAGTAAAGATTAAACTTAATTAAAAGGCCCTAATAATACTGTTTTAAAGCGGTTTAAAGGAGTATGTCATTAAAGACCTTTATTAAGAGGACTAACCGGACTATCTTTAGGAGTTAATTAAGATGGTTATTAAGGCTGATAATCGGTATTATAATTACCATTATTAAAAGAACTTTTAAAAGGAGCGAACCCTTTAGTTAAGTAAATTAAAGAAGGGGAACTAATTAATTATAACAGGTCACTATCCTAGGTTAATAGATATTAATATAATAAACCGCTAGAATTAACCTAACTGTGATAAGCTTTAATAATAACAGTAACAGAAGTAACTTAAAGACCTATTATAAGTCTAGTGCTTTAACTGTAATAAGAAAGGACATATAGCACAGTAATGCCTGTTATTAAAGTAAATTAGTTAAAAACCTGTTTTAAAAGGGGGAAAATATGTTAGGTTTAACTCTAGAGATATCTATATCAGGATGGTAAGTAATAAAGAAAATTACACTTAAATAGATAAATGTAACCTGGGAGACGAGGAAAAAGATAAAAAACCCTAGGATATAGTATATCTAGTCCTTAAAGGTGTCTTAAAAAAGTTAGCTATAAAGGTGCAGGTTATAAAAGACTAACTTTAAGGTGGAAACTCAGAACCATTAAAGGTATAGGTTATAGAAGACTAACTTTAGGAAGAAATGTTTCAGTTAGCTATTACAGGCCTTAAAAACCTCACCTTATAAGCCTAGGAATTAAAGAAGTCTAAGAAGGACCCTAATTTAGAAATCATTAGGATGGTAAAAGGAGTTAAAGAACTAACCCTTTAGGCCACCTAAACAGTAAAGTAAGCCTTAAAAGGAGAAAAAAAGTAAGTTAAGAGAATTAAATTAAAGAAACGGAAGTTCTTCTTAACAGTGCCCCTTAAGACTTTTAAACACTTTAAGCACGTTAAATAAATTAACACCCTTACCTCCTTAGAAAAAAGACAGCTTAAATAGCTACCCTGTATTAAAGTTAGTATACTTTAAATTAGTACCTTAAAGGTCCCCTAAGAAGGTATAAAGTAAGCATATTAGTGGAGAGTCCAGGAGTTAAAGGGAAAATATTAAGAGTTAGTAGACGAAATAAAGGACTTACAGGTTAAAGGTCTTACTATAATATCTAAAGATAAAATAGTGGAAATTAAGTTATAACTTTATAATAAAGTCCATTTCACTAATTAACTTAAGTATTAACTTATTAAGGAAGGCCACTTTATGGAAGAACAAGTTAGGTTATTATTACCTAAGTTTTAAAAAAAGGTTTAGGAGAAATAACATATATAAAAGTAAGTGGAAAAAGAAAAAGAATAAAGCACCACTTCCCCTGTTTTATACTCCACCACCATAGCACCTGTAGTTAACGTTAACCACCCCAGTTATAAGGATATACTGTAGATTAACTATATATATAATAACTACACTTTTAACTGGTATTATAAACTTAAGGCCCTTTATAACCACTTCCCTAACGTATAAAGACAGGATTACACTGTTATAAAAGTGAAGTTAAAACCGGCCCATTATTAAGTTTCCTACTCCCTAATAAGGGAATCTAATAATAACCAGAAGGTTATTATAATTAACCAGGCCCCTATTACATGTTAATAAAGAGGGGTATTTAATAACTACCTAGTTATAATATATTCACTACATTTTAACAGAAAAGCTAGGGAATGGTAGAAGTAGGAAGATTATTAACAGATTTAAGAGTAAAAAGACATTATTGTAATTTAAGCCTGTAAAGTATATTATCGACTTATTAAGGACTTTAAAAACATCGTACCATTTAAAATCAACTGGACGTTAAAGTGTGAGAACCTAGGAAAGGTTAATTACCAGGTTTATTAAAGCTGCTTATTTTTCTAAAAGGAATTAGGAAAAGGCTATAGGCCCTTTAAAAGGGCTGGAAACTAGTAATTCACTAGTTAGTAAAAACCTTAAAAAAAAGGAGAGGCACTTAAAGGTTAGGCTAGATAAGACTTTAAGGATAAATAATTACTATAACTTAGATGTTAAAAAAGTATAAGTATTATTTTATTAATATTAATATAACAGACGGAAAAGGAAGGCTATTTAGGGTAAAAGTAGTAATTAATAATAAGAGTGCTTTTAACCTGGTACACCCCTTATTAATTAACTAAAGGAAACTCCTTAACGAAGAGTATAAAAAGGCTATTCCCATTTAAAACGGAGAAGGAGGCCTATACTAGTATAATAACAGTAAAGTCACCTATTATTTACCACTTTTAATTAAAGTAGACGGGGATAAATAATAAATAAACTTTAACGTTACACTAATAATAGGGTATAATATAATCTTAAGTTTACCCTAGCTGGAAAAGTATAACCTTGTAATTAATTAAGGGAGTAGCCACCTTACCTTTAGCAAATCCCCTAACTGTAATCACCGTTTAAAGAAAGTTAAGAAGGTATTAAACCATTTTAGAGTTATATAAAGCACTTAAAAGTATATTAAACCCTTAAAACTAAGTATAGTTTAGGTTAGGTTTATAAAGACAGTTAAAGGATTAAAAGGTCTACCACGTTACTTAAATAACGATTTAAAAGGTGGAAAGAAGTAAAAAGCTGATCTACAGGTAAGTAAAAGAGTTAACTTATTTAAAATACCTGTAAAATATAAGAAGTTTACCCTATTTTAAAAAAAGATATTATAACTACCAGACTACAGATTATAAAACTATAAAATCAAGTTAAAACCAGGAGCAAAGCTTTATAACTTCTAACCCTACTACTTAAACCCCTAATAAACAGAAACCTTAAAAGAGTATATTAATAAAAACCTAAAGAACAGGTTTATTATAGAGTCTTAGTCACTAGCAGGGTACCTAATGCTATTCGTCTTAAGGAAGGGAGACAGTAAGCTATATATAGTTATTAACTACTAAACGTTAAATAAGGATATAATTAAGAATCACTACTTATTACCACTTATTACAGAGATGTAAAAGTGGATTATTAAAGTAAATTAATTCTCCAGTTTCAATTTCCCTATAGGATTTAACCACGTTAGAGTAAAAGAGGAGGATAAGTATAAAACAGCTTTTCAGACTTATAATAGGTATTACCAGTACCGTGTCATACTAATAGGATTAATAAACACCCTTATAACCTTTTAAGGCCTAATTAACAGTGTTCTCCACCCCTTCCTTAACAGGTTTATCTTTATATATTTAAATAACATTTTAATTTATTTTAAAACTTTAAAAGAATATTAAAAACACATATAACAGGTTTTAACAGCTTTTAAAAAGGCGAAGCTGATAGTAAACTTAGAGAAAAGCCACTTCCACGTTTAGGAACTGAATTATTTAAGGTTTAAAGTAACCCCTGGAAAGTTTAAAATGTAATTAGAGAAGATAGAGGCAGTTAGGGATTAACCTACTTTAAAGAATTAAAAAGAGTTATAAACCTTTATTAGCTTTATAAACTTTTATCGCTGTTTTATCAGGTACTTTATAAAAGTTATAAAACTACTTTATAAACTCACAGGTAAGGGAAAGCCGTTTAAGTGGACTAATAAACAGTAGAAGGCGTTTAAAGACCTTAAGTACGCCTTTATTATAATATTAGTCTTAACCCTCCCTGATTTTTTAAAGCCTTTTTAAGTTAAGATTAACTCTTTAAAGTTTATAATTAATAAAGAACTTAACTAAGTCTAAGATAATGGGAAACGCTACCTAGTTACCTTTTTATTAAAAGGAATCTACAGCCTAGCCTTATAATACCTAATTTATAATAAGGAATTAATAGTAATTATTTAGTATTTTATTAAGTAAGCACTGTATTTAAGCGGTATGGAAGAACCGGTCCAGGTCTTCTTAGATTATAATAACCTTTATTACTTCCTAATAAAGAAACTCAGCTTATAGTAAGTATAATAAGCAGAGTTAATAGCCCCGTTCCACTTCCAGATTCACCATATTAAAGGAAAAGATAATAAGTAAACTGATACTTTTAATCAGAGACAGGATTATAAAGATATTGACCTGGTTTTAATCCCTGTTATTATATTTAATAAAATAAAAAACGGCACCTTAAAACATACATTATAAATGTCAGATAATTAGATATTAGAATAAACTATTAACATATATATAAACTTATAAATAAAGTATAATATTTATTAACAGTAACAGGACTTTTAAGTAAAAAGGCTAGTAGAAGGAACTTGTAAGTATAAATGCCCTTTAAAAGACTTTTTAAGGTATATGTAAAATTACAGTAAGGAGTGCCTAATATATTTAAATTATAATAAAATTAGGTATTAGTTAGAACAGTTATTAAAAGATGTAAACGGTACATTTAAACTAAAAGTAAGGCTTTAATACTAAAAGAAACTGTATATTTATAACTTAAATAAATAAAAGGAGTATGTTTAGCAGGTTTATAAGTCTTAACTTAGGGGATATATAAGCTAAATTAAAACTCTCACATAAGCCTAATAAGTGTACACCTTCCTGGGAATAAAAAAGCTAGTTAAGGAAGTGGTTAATAACTGTAATATCTGCTATTAGAAGCAGAATTGACACTATAAGCCTTATAAGCTTCTTAAACCACTTCCTGTACCACAGGTGTTATAAAGTTTAATCTCGCTTGATTTTATCACCGGGATCCCAAAGTCTAAGGACCCTATTATAAGAGTCACTTATAACCAGATCTTTATAATAATCGACAGATTAACGAAATAGGCTTACTTTTTACTAACCTTAAAGAATATAACAGTAAAGTAACTCACTTATATCTTTAAAAAAAAGGTAGTTTTATAACACCTTTAGCCAGATAATATCGTTATAAATTAAGATAAGCTAATCGTGTTAAAGTTTTAATAAGGATTAATATAAAGAATAGGTGTGAAAAATAAGCTTTTAATAACATTTTACCTATAAATAGACGGTTAAATAAAGTAAGTTAACTAGATACTTACAACGTATTTTTAAACTTATGTTAACTTTAAATAAGATAATTAACTTAAATTATTACTAACAGTATAGATAACTTATAACATAACATTAATTAAGTTAATAAGTGTATTATTATTCTTCACTAATTATAATAAGGAGCCTAAGCTCCGTTAAGGCCCACCTACCAGCACCCCTTAAGCTATAATCCACATAAACTAAATATAAAAATTATATAACTACTTATAAGTTAAACTTAAGTTTACACATAAATAAATAAAGAAATTTACTAATAAATATTAAACTAAGTAACTAATATTTAAGAAAGGACTTTATTATAACAGTAAATAAATTAAGGGATTAACTTTTTAAAAGGGGGACTATATCTACCTTTTTTCATAAAACCTACATTTAAAATAACTTAGTAAAAAACTTAACTTTAAAAGGTACGGACCGTTCCAAATTAAGAAAAAGGTCACCACCTTTAATTATAAACTAGACCTACCTATTAGTATAAAAGTGCAGATTAAGGTTTTTCACATCTTACTTTTAAAACCTGCCTTAAAAGGAGTTCCTTTAAAAAAGAAGATTAAGGTTAATACTAATAAAGATAAATATAACGTTAAGGAAGTTATAGATTTATAAAGGGGAAAGAACATATTTAAATATCTCGTTAAATAGTTAGATTACAGCCTTAAAAGTAACTTATAAGAACTAATTAAAAACCTTAAATACCTAAACCTAATTACAGAGTTTTATTAAAAGAATCCTAACAGATTAAAACTAATAATAAAAACCAGGAATAAGATAAGATCTAACATTTAAACTACCATACTAAAAAGTAAGATTACTATAGGACCTAGAGCCTAAGAAACGGCAGGAAACTCCTTAATAGGTATAGAAAGACATTTATTAAAAGCCTTAACCAGGGTTATAAGGACCTTAAACCTAATAAGGAGGTTAAGCCTCCTCTAGAGTTCCTGGTGTGTTCTGTACGAAAATAAGTACTGTTAAAAAAAAAAAGTTAATAAAAAAAGAATAAGCAGGTGCGTTATTACTGTATTAGGAAAGGCCGTTTTCATTTATTAAAAGAAAAAAGTAACAGACTAAGTTAAAAAGAAGTTACCAGCTATAATAACCCCCTGGAAAGAGGACCACACACTAACTCCGTTAGGAAACCTCCTTAGTTAAACTTAGAAACTAATATGGTTACCTCCCACATTAAACGCTCCTCTTTGGTAATAATCTTTAACTTATAGCTAAAAAGCTCGTCGGTATAAGCGGCTAAAGACTTCTGCTAGTCCTTAATGTGAAGGAGCTTTGTAAAAGTGTCGCATTCCTTAGAGTTAAAACGCCACTTTTTATCTAGAACTTAGTGGAGGATAAATAGGTCGTTTCTGTAAACGTTATAAGACAAGTATATAGTCCCACTAGTTACTATGTAGTGGCCACATAACTTACTCTTACTGGCCACCTTACAGTTAGCCAGTTCTAAGCGTTAATAATAACTGCACTTTACAGGTATCACAATATTAAAAGTTAAAATAAATTCTGTAAAAGTAATATAGTAAACGGTGGATAAGGGGGTAATACTTTTCCTGTTCTTCTTTACTCCGTTAGCAGGCATCGTCACGTTATAAAAAGGAGGAGCCTACCGGAATTCTTTATAGAAAAAGAATATTAAAGAGGGGGAATCGTGTGACGACCCTATAGGCCATCACTTAGGCCGGGGCGGCCTGATAAATCCCCTATAGAAGGAACAGTGTAGAAAGGCAGTACATACAGTACTACGCACTGGGCCAGGGGTGTAAAGACTTAAAGCCCCTACGACTAATCGTTATTTACTTACTCTAATCTCACCAAGACCCAGTGATTAAGGTAAGCAACCCCGAAAGGTGATCACTCTACTCACTACCTCTTAACGAGAGCATAGTGATCAAGGTATAAGGTACCTCTTAGTTAGTTAGTATAGATAGTTATAGTTATGCCTATAACCACCGTAAGGGACTCTAGTTCCTCACGCTAGTATTTAATTATTCATTTATATCCTACTGTTCAGACTCACCTCTGTGCATTATAGTGACAGCGACCTACAGTGACATTGAACCCCCTGTCTAGGAGTGCTAGCTCAATAAGCCGTCTTCGGAACGCCCCTTACCTGTTGGCGTCCTGCTATACGTTCTGTCTTAACCCACGCCAGTCCTCTCGAGGCCTGTGTCGGGTGCAGGTCGTAATATTTTGGAAACTCCTTAATTAGAGTATCCAGTCTTCTAAGCTTATGTAGATGATTTCTAGGGCCTTTATATTAGTTATGGCTTCGTCGTTTGAAGGCTTTTACGGTGTTCGCGAGCGTTGATGCCTAACAGGGGCTGCTCGTTGACAGTTTGTTCGGCTTGACGCGTGAAAATCGGGGCTCTGCACGCATCGTAATTTGCGCGCCGATAGAAAAGCAGTAATATTATCGCTTATTTGAGACTCTTAATTGTTAAATTCAACGCAGTCAACCAAGAACACAGTAATTACCGCCATTAAGTCTTGTTGTATTCAGGGAGCCGTCCTCTCAGCCAAGCGAAGCTCTGGTGCTCGGCCGCGCTGCGGTTCCGTGGCGCCAAGGCGCGATTACGTAATTTGACAATTGTATTCTCTCGATAGCATCACCCGGGCCTCATATTTAGCTTGCTTCACGCTCTGACGTACCTCCTGACCTCTTGAGAAATTTGTTCTTCAAAGTCGGTTCGCTATGGATCAACCTGAACCGCCTTCCTTCTACGACCAGCATAAACTCGACCCAGAGCGGCAGATCAGGCTTGTTCGATTTGCAACCCTGTCGCCACCTGTTTTTACACCCCAGATGTGGTGTAGCTTACAGTGGAAACCGCTGACCTCGACAAGGCGCCTCCGTACTGGGCGTTGCCGTATGTCTGGGGCAACCCAGCCATCACGGAAAATTTGCGTCTTCGCGGTGATGTAATCAAGGTTACAACCAACCTTGCTGCCGCCCTCGGTCGAATCCGTCAGCACTGCCGGCAGGAGGGCGTGGCTGCGGAAACCACATACCTCTGGATGGATGCGATCTGCATCAGCCAGCACGACAACGTCGAGAAGCAAGCCCAAGTCCGCCTGATGGGCCAGATCTACTCAGGGGCGCACAAAGTCATCATATGGCTCTGCGAGGAAAGCCCGCAGGATAAGGGCGCAATGTCGGTCATCAACAAGTGGACCACTGCGACCAAGGCCGTCATGTTGCTCTGCAAGTCAGAGCAGAAACTCGGCCAAGACGGCCCTTTCCGAGATGATTATCCGCGTTGCCATCGATGAGAGGTATGGCGAGGCGCTCACCCGGGACGCTAACCCCGAGCCGGTGCGAAAGATTGCGGCGCTCATGGCTCGCCTGTACTGGACGCGGGCGTGGATACCCCAAGAAGCCGCGCTCGCCCGCTCGGGGTTGGTGCTTTGCGGCGCTGAGGAGGCGAGACTCGAGGATCTCTGGTACGCGCTGACGACGTTGAGAAGGATTACGTATAAACTCGTGGCCGAAACCGGCCATGTGGAATTGGGCGAGGCTATGGCCAATACCGAGTGTACAGCCTTGGAAATCGCGGTTGGAAAGAATATGTCGGGCGAGCCGGTGGATATGGATGACGCCAACAAGCTTCGCGCCGCTCTCGACGCCGCGATTCAGGCCAACAACGGTTGGCGCATCATGTGTATCGTCAACCGCACCCTGCGAACACCGAGTGTTGAATTCTACGTAGCCAACCAGAAACGCAGTAATTGGAAGTCGTGAAGTGTGTGCCATTTAAGAAGCGGTCCGCGCGACCGCGAGCCCCTAAATTGCGGCCCAACCGCTCGCAGAGCGGCTGACTAAGGAATGATTTACGTAATTTGACACCGAGTAGCGAGGATACTGCAAATGTTAAGGCGCTGGGTTGCTAGACCTTCTTCTCCTAACGCAATCGCGGGGATTTCGGGCGACGGACTAGTTAACATCGATTACGTCGCGAGCGTTGCCGACGTTTACAGTCAGCTGACAGTGGCTGAAATCAAGGCGTCCAAGAGCTTGTACCCTGTCGTCTGGGCGGGGAGTGGCATTACAAGCAGTGAGAGGCGAAAAGACATCGATCTCCCCACTTGGGTTCCCGACTTTGAGTCTCGCAACCCTGACTACACCCAAGGGAGTTTGCAATTCAGAGCCGGCGGATCAACCATCGCCGAACATGTTGCAGTCTCGAACGACCACAGAGGCCTCACGATCGACGGTACCCTTTGCGATCTGGAAGGAAACCCTATCAATGTGCTCAAACAAATGTACGGCGACACGTTACCGCTGATGACAGATGAGGTTCTGAACGACACCGAGGGCGACTGGTTGAGCAAGGCTATGTTCAGAACTGGAATTTATGCCATTAAGCTTGAGACACCCACTTTCTTCTTCACAAAAGGCGGATTCATGGGGTTTGGATCTGAGGGAATGCAGGATGGGGATGAGGTTCTCATCCCGTTTGGTTCCTCGGCGCCGCTGCTGGTCCGCCCGCATTATGATTCCGGAGCCTATACAGTGGTTGGATACTGTTATATTTACGGCGTGATGGCAGAGTTCGATCAAGGCATCTAGATATCTCAACGAGTCTGTCTGATTTAGAACGGGAAGTTCTGTCGAACGAAGTCCTGCAACGACAGGGGGCAGATGGATTACATAATACCGACATGACCACGTCCCTCACCGCCTCCAAAATGCAACGTCCATTCATTCTACATCGTTCATGCAACATCGCACCGACCCCCTCGAAGACGCCCTACGCCGTTCGGATTTTAGCCATCATAATGGACGGTACCCCGTCTTCGTTCCCATTATTCGCTTCGCTTCCGCCTGAACTGCGCGAAATGGTATGGCAGGAGTCGCTGCCTAAAAACCTCGGGGCATGCTTGTTCAGCTACACCAAAGGGTGTTGGCAGCCCCGCCACCTCACCCCCTCTGACCAAGGGGTCGACCTACAGGGTGGCGAACACAACCCACATTATCAATTCTGCACCGATATGCTCCGACCTAAAGAATTTGAGCTCCCCACCGCCTTTGTCAACCACGAGGCCCGCCACGTAGCCCTTCGTTGGTTTCGCCGAAATGGCCTTCGCTTTCAGCTTCGGGATGGTTCTTATCCTCTCGCTGTCCGGTTCTTCGACCCGCTACACGATGTTTTGTTTGTGCGAGACGTCGATTGGGATGGCTTCGTCAGGGAACAAACGGATCGTCTTTTTGAGCCAGATCTCCTTGGCAGAGTTGTGATGGTGGACATCCAGCTCCAGAACATCGCCGTGATGGAAAAGACCCTTCGAGAGGGGAAAGGTTGGGATATGATGTATCAAGACTACTACAGCGTAAGGAAGCTGTTCATTATTCGCGATGACACCTTCCACGATGTCGACACTACTCAGGGGCGAGGTTGTAACGAGCGCCCTGAGACATACCACTGGTGCGAGATGGAGCCCAATCCGTCTAAAGAATACTCCTGGAATGGTAGCGATCGTAACTGGGATTTCTGCAACGAAGATGTAAAAGAAGCGCGGGAGTTCTGGGGAATGGCACGGAAAATGCTGGTCGAGTTGGCCCTGCAGTTCCAAGAGGACAATACGTGGGATTTCGAGGTTTATCGCGGCCGGGCTATTATTAGATGGAAGTTCCCCTAAATGTCTTATTCTTGGCTCTGGCCACGTGTACTGCCTAGTATTCGATTTCGGTTTCCTAGGTGGGTTTCTAATTCACTGATTCGAACGGACTTTTTGGGGCATCGACGAATGACAAGTCACGATAAGCAGTGCTTCCAAGCGTTTCCAGGGGCGAGACGAATCCCCAATCTCTATTCCTGCATTTGTATCCGAGTTGTGGTAGAATGCCACGACTATCGCCCTCTGCACCGCACAGATGGAACTAGGTGATCTAAGTGGTTTACAGGCGGGAATGGAACTGTTGACCACCCGAAAAGCGCTCAGCCGGACACTGGAGCTCGTTCTCTATGTGAGCTCTGGGCTTTCATTGTGGATGATACTGGGGAGCGATTGGTCTCGAATGGTCAGATTTGGTGTTTGCCAGGGTATCGTTTGGTCGCTCCTCTTGCTTTCAGCGTTCCACTATCTGTTCTTCACCCGCCCCGGATCCGTCGTCGACAGCGAGGGGGTGTATAATACACCAAAGACAGCTTTCGGCATTACTCGAGGTTTATTTAACCCCGGGAGTCTTTATATCGCCGTTATGATGATATGGGTTTTTTCCACGTCGTTTGATACACGTTGGGCTGTTTTTCTGAACTCGGCCTGGGTCTCCTTTTTTAAGCTTTCATTTGACTTCGTGATCCCGTCCCCCAACACTGGCCGAACTACGACTACGCACCGTCGAATTTCTTACCCCGCAGTTGTTATGGGAGTATTGGATTGTGATATTCAGTAACGCATGGGGCTATTCATTGGGCTCCTTGTAACCTTTTGGCGGGTATAGCTTGGTCGTAGGAGTAACTCGCACGACAGGAGGACATTGAGTTTTACTATCTCACATTTTCATTCGAACTCCCTCCCCACGTAGGTAGTCGGCGTACATCTACAAATCCTATTTCCAATATATCCACGAAGTGTTATCGAGGTTTGCTTTTGAGGTACGGAGCGGAGCTACTTCAAGTCGGCGACAAAGTGGAGCCCGGCTCCTCAGTTGCCCACTTGTGCTCCCGAGGTCGCCGAGCACAAAGCTTATTCATCAACGACCCGGCTCCAATCACCGACTCGGGCGGGTGGCGAAAGTTGGAAAAAGCGGGTAATTTCAGCGAGCACCTGATTTCTGCTATCGTGAGGATTAAATACATCACACCACGCTACTGACCAACCTCTGATATCACCACTCTCTCCGCAAAACTCAACCTCAACAAAAACCTCCACCCATACTCAAAAAGATGTGCTTCAAACTCGACTGTGGCGTCTGCAGTAAGTCCCGGCCAGCGCCATCCTTGCGCGACATTTCCGATTAATCCGACTGGATGCGCTAACGATATTTCCCCTCCACAGAGAAGGCCTCCTGGAAGGGATGCGGGAACCACATTCCCGCTGTCTTAGATAACGTCCCGGAGGCGGACCGTTGCACCTGCGAACCCAAGGTGGAGAAGGACGGAAAGAAGTACCCGCCCATGGCCAAGCCAGCCCCAGCTCCGGCCCCGGCTCCTGCTTCGTCGTAGGATATTGGATTGGTGGACGTGGCTTGAGGAGGGTGCATGTGACACCCGAGGTGTTTTTACTGGGCTTTAGGCCGATGGTACCTGAATTCCGGTAATACGCTGCACGTTGTATTAGGTCGTTCAACTGAATGGAAGTAAAATTCCTGACGGAAAGAAAGGCAGAATGTTTATTCTAGTCTTGGCAGGTCAATGTCGCAATGTGTTTCAAAACGATGCAATTTTCATGTCCCTGGATCTTTGGTCTTTGTGTCACCAGTTGAGAAGAATTTCTTAGGTACATCTGATCATGGTATGGCGTGATGATGGGGAGTCTAAGATCTCTATCACCGTCATCCTTACCGATAATAATGCTGTCCCTGGACCGCTGCTCATCCCGCAATGCCGAAATCCAGGAGTGACATCAGTGCCGAGAAAGGCAGCGGGCTGGAGTTCAATTCAGAGGAATGCAGTTTCGGCACAGGACACAATCACCACCCGGCAACTGAACCAACAGTGGCCGAATGGTTCCAGTCACTAGCCCCAACGAAGAAAGGGGCTTCCGAATACGCCCGCGACATTTTTATGTTCTTGCAGTGGCTTCCTCGATACAACCTATCATGGTTGGTAGGAGACTCCATAGCCGGCATCGCGGTTGGCCTGGTGGTGATACCCCAAGCGATGGCGTACGCGCTTCTGGCCTCCCTGACCCCTGAATATGGACTATACACGAGCTTTACGGGTGCAGTGCTGTATTGGCTGTTTGGGACGTCCAAGGATGTCGTTATCGGTGTAAGTGTCCATGAATTGCTCAAACACAACTGATAGCCCAACTTGCCAGACAACCGCTGTCGGATCCCTTCTCGTAGGATCGGTCATGGCAAAGGTCGACGCAAAGCACCCTGGTATGTACACACACGAACAAACCGCTAAGGTGCTCTCCGTCTTGGTCGGTGTTATTCTTCTCGGTGTTGGGCTCCTGCGCTTAGGCTGGATAACTTCTAACATTCAACATCCAAGGCTTCACACACGCCGGAGCCCCTCAACTTGATTCGGATCTAGTCCTTTCAGTACTTCCAGAGGTCCCACCAATGCTCATAATTCTCGTCGTCGAACACACCGCCATCGCCAAGTCCTTCAGCCGGAAATTCAACTATAAGATTGACCCTTCCCAGGAGATCCTAGCGCAAGGAGCCTCCAATCTGATCGGCACTTTTGTTGGTGGCTACTCTTGCACCGGCTCCTTCAGCGCCTCGGCCGTCCTCTCTGGAGCAGGGTCGGAGACACCTCTAGCTGGCCTTTTTAGCGCTTTCGTGTTGGTGTTGGCGCTGTACGCCTTCGTGGCCGCGTTCTACTACATTCCCATGGCTGCGCTGGCCGGCTTGATTATACACGCAGTTTCTGGTTTGGTGATCCGCCCGCGTACCCTGTACCGATATTGGAAGATTTCTCCCCCCGAGCTGGTCATCTGGTTTGCCGGAGTTACCGTCGCCATTTTCGTCTCTCTCGAAGCATCCATCTACGTTTCAGCCGTGATGTCTTTGGCACTTCTACTTACCCGAATTGCGCGAGCGAAGGGTCAGTTTTTCGGTCAGATCAACACCTATCGCCAGGACTCTACACCGAAAGACAGAACCCATTCCAGACAGCGGAGACGTCCCTCCAAGAACCCACCTCCCCACCCCTCTGGAACAATCCTACCCTGATTTCGACTTCCCCTCAGCAGCACGACCAAAACGCAAGCGGGGATAACCACCGACTCCACTGTCTGAAAGCCATAATCCTAGACTGCTCTTCAGTTGACTTTGTGGATGTGACTAGCGTTCAGGAGCTGGTTGATGCGAGGAATGCGGTCAGAAGGCATGCTGGTGGGAGGGTAGGATGGTATTTTGTGGGGTTAGAGAATCGGTGGGCGAGAAGGGCGCTTGCGGTGGAGGGGTTTGGTGTTGAGGCTCATGATTATG
>Ga0247780_1001007_pt1 | contig 20655 bp, 19 predicted proteins | sample UWRJL079202R5_FD_179927 | JGI IMG/M metagenome (GOLD analysis project Ga0247780, IMG submission 179927) | Plant litter microbial communities from Arlington Agricultural Research Station in Wisconsin, United States - UWRJ-L079-202R-5 | ecosystem: Environmental > Terrestrial > Plant litter >... | reverse complement strand
CTCCCCCGCGGCGGCCGCGCCGCGGCCCGCCTGCCGCCGCAGCCCGATCAGCTGCCGCAGGCGCATCTGGCGCAGGGTCAGGATCTCCAGGACAGACACCAGGTAGAAGCTGGCGGCGAGGGCGAGCAGGCCGAAAACCGCGATCACCGCGGTCCAGGCGGGATCGAAGTTGCCGTGGTCGTCGCTGTAGGGGACGAAGCGCAGGGCCAGCGCCAGAGCCGCCATCACCGTCGTCCAGCCGTAGAGGTAGAGCAGCGTGCGCCGCTGAGAGAAGCCGATGTTCGCCATCCGGTGGTGGAAGTGCCAGCGATCCGCTTTGTAGATCGGGCGCCGGTACTTGAGCCGCTTGGCGACGACGAAGCCCGTGTCGAGGATCGGCACCGCGAGGATGATCAAGGGCAGGAAGAGGGCGATGACGGCATTCGTCTTCAGCGCTCCCTGGACGGCGACCGTTCCGAGCAGGTACCCGAGCAGGTTCGAGCCGGTGTCCCCCATGAAGGTGGTCGCGGGGGGAAATCCGTGGCGCAGGAAGCCGAGCGACGCCCCCGCCGTGAGCGCCGCGAGGATGCCGGCGGCCGTACGGTCGAGCGAGAGGGCGACGATCGCCAGGGTCAGCGCCGAGATCACGCAGACGCCGGCCGCCAGGCCGTCGACTCCGTCGATCAGGTTGATCACGTTGATCACCGCGACGATGCCGAGCACCGTGCCGACGTCGCCGAGGTGCACGACCCCGTCCCAGGGGAGCGTCAGCAGGTCGACCGTCCCCGGGGTGAGGCGGCCGAAGAACGGAAGCGTGAAGTCGTCGACGGTGACGCCGGCCGAGACGGGGATGATCACCGCCCCTGCCTGGCCCAGCAGCTTCAGGGCCGGGTTGAGGTCGAAGAGATCGTCGAGGATCCCGACCAGCGCGATCGCCGCCGCTCCGAGCAGGATCGCCCGGCTTTCCGTATCCCAGGGCAGCCAGATCAGGCCGGCGACCAGCACCCCGGCGAGGATCGCGAGCCCGCCGAGCTTCGGCATCGGCGCCGTGTGCAGCGAGCGCTCGTTGGGCTGGTCGATGGCGCCGATTCGGATCGCCAGGCGGGTGGTCAGGGGAACCAGCAGCAGCGTCAGCAGCCCCGCGACCAGGAAGGCGAAAAGGGCATCCACGCTAGGGGACGCTAAACCGCATAGCGGTCAAACCAGAGCGTGAAGGCCATCAGGCCCCAGAGCTGCCGGCTGAGGTCTTCGCGCCCGGAGCAGTGCCGGTCCACCAGAGGGGTGACGGCAGCGGGGTCGAGACAGGCCTGGCGCTCGAGCGTCGCCGGCGCGAGGACTTCGCGCGCGAACGGCTCCAGCGGCCCCCTCAGCCAGGCCGCGAGCGGGATCGAGAAGCCCTGCTTGCGCCCTCCCACAACCTCCTTCGGCAGCAGCGGCGCCAGGGTCCGGCGCAGCAGGCGCTTCTTGGCGAAGCCCCGCACCTTGAGCGAGGTCGGCAGCGCCAGCGCGAACTCGGCGACGCGCTGGTCGAGGAAGGGGACCCGCAGCTCGAGCGAGTGGGCCATGCTGAGCCGGTCGGTCTTGACCAGGAGGTCGTCGACGAGGTAGATCCCGAGGTCGACGTCCTGCATCCGCGCAAGCGGCGCGGATGCGGCAGTTTCGGCGTAGCGCTCGCGGTAGAGGTCGACCGGGTCCCAGCCCGGGCCTCCCCCCTGCAGCAACGACCGCCGCCGCTCCGCCGAGAAGATCTCCTTCCAGGCGTGGTGGCGCTCCAGCGGCGGCAGCCCGGCGGCGCGGGCGAAGCGCTTGGCTTTGTAGTCGAAGCCGACCCGGCGATCGGAGCTGGGCAGCGCCTCGACCAGCGGCGAGGCCAGCGCGGCGAGGCGGCCCAAGCGCGGTGCGAGCTGGTCGGCCACGTAGGTGTAGTAGCCGCCGAAGAGCTCGTCGCCCCCCTCCCCCGAGAGCGCCACCTTCACCTCGCCCGCCGCCAGCTCGGAAACGAGGTAGGTGGGGAGCGCCGAGGAGTCGCCGAAGGGCTCGTCGAAGGCTTCGACCAGCTTCGGCAGCAGCTCGACCGCGTCGGGGCGCACGATCAGCTCGTGGTGATCGGTTCCGAAGCGCTCGGCCACCAACCGCGCCCGTGAGAGCTCGTCGAAGCCGCTCTCCTCGAACCCGATCGAGAAGGTCTTGAGCGGATCGCGCGACTCGGCCGCGGCCAGCGCCGTTATCCCCCCGGAGTCGACGCCGCCCGAGAGCAGAACCCCGACCGGGACGTCGGCGACGAGGTGGGCGCGGATCGAGTCCTTCAGCACCTCCCGCAGCTCGGCGGCAAGCACGTCAGCGGGCTCGTTCCGCTCCTGGCCGGCGGGGACCGGCCTCGGCCGCGCGTAGCGGTGCAGCTCGGTCGCGCCGCCGTGCCAGGAGAGCAGGAACCCCGGTGGCAGCTTGCGCGCCTCGGCGAAGATCGTCAACGGCGCCGGGATCGAGTTGAAGGCGAGGTAGGCCGCCATCGCCCGCGGATCGATCGCGCGCGAGAACCCGGGCTGCTCGAGCATCGCCTTCAGCTCCGAGGCAAACGACAGCTCCCCGTCGACGTCGCGGTAATACAGCGGCTTGATCCCGAACCGGTCCCGCGCCAGCAGCAGGCGCTGCCGGCGGTCGTCCCAAAGCGCCACGGCGAACATCCCCCGCAGCCGCTCCACGAACCCGTCCCCGTGCTCCTCGTACAGATGGACCAGCACCTCGGTGTCGCAGGCGGTCGCGAACCGATGCCCCCGCCCCTCGAGCTCGCGTTTCAGCTCCCGGTAGTTGTAGATCTCCCCGTTCTGGACGACCACCACGCTCCCGTCCTCGTTCGCGATCGGCTGGTGCCCATGATCGAGATCGATGATCGACAACCGCCGCGCCGCCAACGCCACCGCCCCGCGCTGAAACACCCCCTCGTCATCCGGCCCCCGATGCACCAGCGTCGCGCTCATCCGCCCCACCGCCCCGAGATCGGGCGCTCCCTTGGAGCTCACGATGCCAGCTATCCCACACATGGCCGGGCAGTCTCGCAGCAGCGCTGGCGAGGAGAGGGGTCGGGGTGCCCCTCTACCTTCGCTGGGCTATTCGCCTGCAGAGAGGGCACCCGTCCGAGGAGGAGCCCTGGGGCGAATAGCTAACGCCGCTCGTACGAGGGGCACCCCGACCCCTCTCGCACGAGCCGCAGGTTCAATCCCAGCAAAGGAGCGAGCCCTCTTCTCTGACCAAGCGCGCTCGGGTCTTCCCCGTCAGCTAAGAACGGGCCCCGGCCCGTGAGGAGGGTGGGGCATCCTCCGTACGAGCGGCGTTAGCTATTCGCCCGAGAGCTCCATCTAGGACTGCCGGCTCCGTCTCCAGGCGAATAGCCCAGCGAAGGTAGGAGGATGCCCCACCCTCCCCAAGCGCCCGAGGTCAGCTAGTGGAGCTGCCCGGCGCCGCCGGTCCGCGCCCCAGCACCTTGGAGACCGTCGCGAACAAGACGCTGAGGTACAACCCGACCGAGCGGTCGGCGATGTACTCCATGTCGTGGGCGAGCTTGTTGGCCCAGGATTCCTCGCGCGTGACCCTGGTCTGGGCGAAGCCGGTGACGCCGGGCCGGACGACCAGCCGCTGCCAGTACTGAGGGATCTCGCGGCAGAGCTCGGCGAAGAAGGCGGGGCGGATCGGGCGCGGGCCGACGATCGCCATGTCGCCGCGCAGGACGTTCCAGAGCTGCGGCACCTCGTCGAGGTGGGTCGAGCGCAGGATGCCGCCGATCCGCGTCCGCTCTTCCTCGGTCCGGCGGGTCAGCTCCTCGCCGTAGTAGGGACCCAGTCGCTCTTCGGCGTCCGGTTTCAAGGTGCGGAACTTGTACATCCAGAAGAGCCGGCCGGCGCGCCCGACGCGGGCGCCGCGGTAGAGGATTGGCCGGCCGGAATCGAGGGCGATGGCGGCTGCGACGAGTGCCAGGAGCGGCGACAGGGCCAGCAGCACCGAGGCCGAGATGAAGATGTCCAGCCCCCGCAGCAGCGCGTCGACCGGGCGGTGCTCGCTTTCAGCGGCGAGCCCCACCAGCTCCTCGAAGCTGGAGTCGCTCCCCTCGAACTCCTCTAGGAGGGGATTGCGGGGTGTGGCTCGGCGGGCGATGGTGAGGCTCCGACGGTACCGAGAATGGTCTCGACGAGAGCCGCGGGGTCGCGCCTGGTCGGGGTCGCCGCGGCGGTGCGCTTGTGCAGCTCGAGGGCGCGCGGATCGGTCAGCGGGCGCAGGCGGCCGGAGCGGATCAGCGCTTCGTCGACGCCGCCGAGGCGACCGCCGTAGGTCGTGTAGACCGGCGTCCCCAGGGCCGCCGCCTCGCGGTTCATCGTGCCGCCGGCGGAGAGCACGAGGTCGGCGAGGGCGACCAGGCTCTGGGCCTCTACCGCGCCGTCGGGAACGATCAGCGAGGGCAGCCGCAGGTCGCCGATGAACTTGCGCTGGGCTTGCGTTCGCGGCAGGACCACCGCGTGCACCCCCTCGTCGCGCCCGAGCCGGTCCAGCACCTTGGGGAACAGCGGGTTCGACTTGCGGTGGTAGAGAGAGACGTCGGGCGGGGGGCGGACGATCACGACCACCCGCTCGGTCTCGACCCCCAAACGCGTCAGCGCCTCCGGGTCCGGCTCGAAGTCGAACAGGTAGTACTCCTCCTTCAGGCCCGGGTAGGGGAAGAGCTTCTCCGGGGTGACGCCGAACCGGCGCAGCCGCTCGGCCGGCACGGAGTCCGGGAACATCACCCGCTTCGCTAGGCGGCAGCCGATCCGGTGCTGGGTGACCGCGTACTCGTAGTCGTGCATGTTGGCCTCGGGCACGCCGAGGGCGCGGGCGGCGATCGCCAGGTCGTTGGACCCGTGCGCGAGCGCCAGGTCGAAGCCGCGCCCGCGGCCGAACCTGAGCATCCCCGTGGTGCGAGCGCCGAGCCGGTAGGCCTTCTGCAGGCGCGAGGCGCCGCCGTGCTGGCCGATCGGGGTGTGCGGCATCCCGTGCAGGTCGAGCAGCGCCTGCGTCTGGGCGTAGTCGCGCGAGGTCACCTCGACGGCGTGCCCTTCCGCCTCGAGGCGCTCGATGATCGGGCGCAGCACCAGCACGTGCGCCGGCGCGCTCATGTCGACCCAGATCCTCAAGCGTTCAGACCGCAGCCAGCTCGGGGTAGAGCGGGTGCCGGTCCATCAAGGCCGAGGTGCGGGCGTTGAGATCGTGCTTCTCGGCCTCGAAGCCCTCGCCGAGCGCGGTCGCGATCACCGCCGCGATCTCCCGCATCTCCTCCTCACCCATGCCCCGGGTAGTCAGGGCGGGGGTGCCGATGCGCAGACCCGAGGGGTTCATCGGCGGTCGCGGGTCGAACGGGATCGCGTTGCGGTTGACGGTGATCCCCACCTCCTCGAGACGATCCTCGGCCGTCTGACCGTCGAGGCCGGTCGGGGTGAGGTCGACGAGGACCAGGTGGACGTCGGTGCCGCCGGTGAGCACGGGAATGCCGTTGTCTTCGAGCCCGGCCGCGAAGGCCTGGGCATTGGCGATCGTCCGGCGCTGCCTCTCGCGAAACGGCTCGCCGGCGGCGATGCGGAGCGCGACCGCCTTGGCGGCGACGGTGTGCATCAACGGTCCGCCCTGCTGGCCGGGAAAGATCGCTTTGTCGATGGCTTTCGCGAGCTCCTCGCGGCAGAGGATCATGCCGCTGCGGGGCCCCGCCAGGGTCTTGTGGATGGTGGTGGTGACGACGTCGGCGTGCTCGACCGGATTCGGGTGCTCCCCGGCGGCGACCAGGCCGGCGAAGTGGGCCATGTCGACCATCAGCCTCGCCCCCACCGAGTCGGCGATCTCGCGGAAGGCGGCGAAGTCGAGCTGGCGCGGATAGGCGGACCAACCGGCGACGATCAGCGCCGGCTTGTGCTCGCGCGCCAGCCGCTCCACCTCGTCCATGTCGACCCGCAGATCCTCGCGGCGGACGTGGTAGGGCACGGGGTTGTAGAGCTTGCCGGAGACGTTGATCTTCATCCCGTGACTGAGGTGGCCGCCGTGGTCGAGGGCCATGCCGAGGAAGGTGTCGCCGGGCTCGAGCAGCGCCATGTAGGCCGCGTTGTTGGCCTGGGCCCCGGCATGGGCCTGAACGTTCGCGTGCTCGGCCCCGAACAGCGCCTTGGCGCGGTCGATCGCCAGCTGCTCGGCGACGTCGACCTCCTCGCAGCCGCCGTAGTAGCGGCGCCCGGGGTAGCCCTCGGCGTACTTGTTGGTCAGCACCGAGCCGACCGCCTCGAGCACCGCCTGCGGCACGAAATTCTCGGAGGCGATCATCTCCAGCGTGCGCTGCTGGCGCCGCAGCTCGGCCTCGAGCACGGCCGCGATCTCGGGGTCGACCTCGCTCAGCGGCGCGGTCTGGAAGCTGTCGGGCAAATCGTCCACGGGCGAGCGACCATAGCAACGCCCCGGGATATTCTGGCGCGGGTGAGAGCGCGAATTTCCCTCCTGACCGCGACCCTTGCCGTCCTCGCCGCCGCCGCACCCGCGAGCGGAGCGGAAACCGATAATCCCTGTGCCGGATCGCAGGCGGGCACCCTGCTCTGCCCGAACCTGCGGATCGGCCCGGCCAGCGAGATGTACGTGCAGGGCAATGGCCCCGGCCGCCAGCTGCTGCGGGCGACCAGCGACGTGCGCAGCCGCGGGCTCGGGCCGATGGAGCTGCGCGGTCGCCGAGACGGCTGGCGCAGGATGCGCACGAGCCAGCGCATCTACAAGAAGGGCGGTGGCCACATCGACGTCCCCAGCGACGCCACGCTGCGCTTCACCGGTGTCGGCGCCTACTTCGGCGGCTTCTACTGGAAGGTCCACCAGCTGGCGCGCTTCGACCTGCGCCGAGTCGGCCCCGACGGGCAGCTCGGCGGCGTCGTGCGTACCAGCCCCAAGCTCAACTACTGCCTGCGCGACCTGACCTTGACGCGCCCCGGCCACCGCGCGCCGAGCAGCCGTCACTACCCCGGCTGCGACCAGAACCCGTACCGGGACCGGGTCACCCTGGGCACCTCGGTCGGCTGGTCGGACATCTACCCCGCCTCCTACGACAAGCAGTGGATCAACGTCGCCGGCCTGCGCGGCTGCTTCGCCTTCGAGATGACCGTCGACCCGCAGGAACTGCTCTTCGAGTCGAACGAGGAGGACAACACCTCGGTCCGCACGGTCCGCCTGCCCTTCACCGGCGAGACCGGCTGCCAGGCGCCCTAGCCGAGACCGACCGAGGCGAGGGCGCTCGCCAGGTCCCCCTGCGAGAGCGCCCCCTGGCGCAGGATCGCCCAGCCGCCGTCGTCCTCGAGCGCCGCGAGGTCGACCACGGTCGAGGGCAGACCGGTCAGCTCGCCGCCGTCGATCGCCAGGTCGGCGCCGGCGACGATCTCCTCCGGCACCTCGGCGAAGCTCGCCGGCGCCCGCTCGCCGCTGAGGTTCGCGGAGGTCTGGAAGATCGGGCACATCGCCCCCGCCAAGGGGCCGTCGAGCAGGCGCAGCCCGAGCCGCTCGCGATCCTCGCGGCAGGCAAGCGGGTAGCGCTGCTCGGGATTGGCGACGACCAGAGTGACCGGGCCCGGCAACAGCGCACTGATCGCGGCCGCCGTGCGCGGCCCCAGGCCGGCGACCAGCTCACGCATCGCCAGGGGCGAGAAGTACATGACCGCCGAGGACTTGCCGTCGTCGCGGCCCTTGAGACGATGGATGCGCGCGATCGCGTCCGCGTCGAGCGGATCGCAGGCGAGCCCGTAGAGGCCGTCCGCGGGGAACACCGCGACGCCCCCGCCGGAGATGCAGCGCTCCAGCGCGGAGCGGGCGACGTCGGCCCCGTCGCGCTCGATCGACACCATCCGGCTGCCCTCCCTGGCCTCGCTCACGCCTCCCCCAAGACGACGCGCTCGACCCCGGCCAGATCCCGCCGCCGCTCTATCGATCCGAAGCCGGCCTCCGCGAAGAGCCCCACCAGCCCCGGCGCCTGCCCCTCTCCCACCTCAACCGCCACGGCGCATGCATTTTGTCGCCCAGAGGGCGACAAAATGCATTGGCACTCGGCGCTGTGCCGGCCAAGTTCGGCGAAGAAGATCCGATAGGCGTCGAGGCCGTCGGGACCGGCGAGGAGCGCCTCGCGGGGCTCCCATCGCGTGAGCTCGGGCTGCAGCGAGGGCCAGTCGCGCTCGGCGACGTACGGGAGGTTGGCGAGGATCAGGTCGAAGGGCTCGCCCTCGGGAACGGTGCCGTCGAGGAAGCGGACGCGGTCTGCGAGGCCGAGGCGCGCGGCGTTCGCCCGCGCCACCTCGAGCGCGGCAGGCGAGGTGTCGGTCGCCACGACCTCGCAGTCCGGCAGCTCGTCGGCGACCGCCAGAGCGATCGCGCCGGAGCCGGTGCCGACGTCCAGCAGCTTCCGCGGGCGCCGCTCCAGCGCCAGTTCGACCAGCAACTCGGTCTCCGGACGCGGGATCAGGACCCGGCGGTCGACGCCGAGCTCGATGTTGCGAAAGCCCCTCCGCCCGAGGATGTAGGCGACCGGCTCGCGCCGCAGGCGCCTGCGCACCATCTCGCCGAACCGCCGTCCCGCCGCCGGCGACACCTCTGCGCCGGGATCGGCGACCAGCGCCGCGCGATCCGCGCCGGCGGCCTCGGCCAGGAGCAGTTCGGCGTCCAGCCGCGGCTCTTCCACCTCCGCCGCCGCGAGCGCGTCGATCGCCGCGCCAAGCGCGTCGCGCACACTGGCATGGGCCACCGGACCCACCACTCAGGTGGTCGAGGCCGCGGCCGCCTCGAGCCTTTCCCTCTTCTCCTCTGCCGCCAGCGCGTCGGTGAATTCGCCGAGGGCCCCGCCGAGCACCCCGTCGAGGTTGTGCGAGGTCAGCTTGATCCGGTGGTCGGTGACGCGACCCTGCGGAAAGTTGTAGGTCCGGACCTTCTCCGAGCGCTCGCCGCTGCCGACCTGGGCCTTGCGCTCGGAGGCGATCTGCGCCTGCTGCTCGGCGATCTCCCGCTCCAGCATCCGCGCCCGCAGCACCCGCATCGCCCGCTCCTTGTTCTGGAGCTGCGACTTCTCGTCCTGCATCGAGACGACGATGCCGGTCGGCTTATGGGTGATGCGCACGGCCGAGTCGGTCGTGTTCACCGACTGGCCACCGGGACCGGAGGAGCGGTAGACGTCGATCTGGAGATCGTTCTGGTCGATCTGGACGTCGACTTCCTCCGCCTCCGGCAGCACCGCGATCGTCGCGGTGGACGTGTGGATGCGGCCCTGCGACTCGGTCTCCGGGACGCGCTGGACCCGGTGGGTGCCGCCCTCGAACTTGAACACGGAGTAGGCCCCCTCCCCCTTGACCGCGAACGTCACCTCCTTGAAGCCGCCGACCTCGGCGGCCGACTGCGAGAGCACCTCGGTCGAGAAGCCGCGCTCCTCGGCGTAGCGCGTGAGCATCTTGTAGAGATCGCCGGCGAACAGCGCCGCCTCGTCGCCGCCGGTCCCGGCGCGGATCTCGACCAGGACGTTCTTGGCGTCGTTGGGGTCGCGTTCGACCATCGCCAAGCGAATCCCCTCTTCCAGTTGCTCGAGCCGGGCCGGCGCCTCCTCGGCGAGCTTCCGCAGCTCCTCGTCCTCGCCCTCGGCCAGCAGCTCGCGGGCGCCTTCGAGGTCGTCCTTCAGCGTCGCCCACTCGACCGCCAGCTCGCGCGCCGGCTGCAGCTCGCGATACTCACGGCCGACCTCCGCGTAGCGCTCGCGATCGCCGATCACGGCGGGGTCGGACATCTGCGCCTCGAGCTCGGCGAAGCGCGCCTGAATCTGCTCTACGAGCTGCTCGATCACGCCTGAAACCCTAGACGGGCGCTACGCGACGATCTCGATCGGCTGCTGCTTGGCAGCCTCCATCGGGTTCTCCTCCGCCAGCACGGCTTCCAGGGAGGCGATCGCCACCGCCAGCTGCTCTTCGCTGGGCTCGCGCGTGGTCAGGTTCTGCAGCATCAAGCCCGGCCACATCACCGCGCGCACCCAGCGTTTGCGCCGGTTCTTGCCGGCCCACTTGATCACCTCGTAGGAGAGGCCGGCGATCAGCGGGATGCCGAGGATCCGCGAAGCGAGGAGCCAATACCACTCGGGCAGGCCGATCGGGGCGAAGACGAAGATCGCCAGCACCATCACGATCAAGAGGAAGCTGGTCCCGCAGCGCGGGTGCAGGCGCGAGTAGAGCTTGGCCCGCGAGGGAACCAGCTCGTCTTCGGCCTCGTAGCAGGAGATCGTCTTGTGCTCCGCTCCGTGGTACTCGAAGACCCGCCGCAGATCGGGCATCCTGCTGATCGCGACGATGTAGCCGATGAAGATCGCCGTGCGGAGGATCCCCTCGACCAGCCAGAAGAGCAGCGGTGAGCCGAGCTCGTCCTTGACCAAGCTGGTCAGCCCGACCGGGACGACGAAGAAGAGGCCGATCGAGAGCAGCAGCGAGAGAAAGATCGTCAGGCCCCAGATCCAGCCGCCGATCTCCTCCTTCTCGCCCTCGTCGTCCTCCTCCAGCTGTGCGTTGGCCGAGATCGCCAGCGCCTTGAACCCAATCTTCATCGACTCGCCGAGGGCGACGACGCCGCGGATCACCGGCAGGCGCCAGATCCGGTGCCGCTGGGCCCAGGGCTTGAGCGCCTCGGACTCGATCTCGATCTCGCCCTCGGGCGTACGGACGGCGACCGCCCAGACCGAGACGCCGCGCATCATCACGCCCTCCAGCACCGCCTGACCGCCGACGGGCGCGTCGCGCTTGGCGACCAGGGCGCCGTCGGGCATGCGGACGGGGTCGCCGCCGTTACCGGAGGCGACAGGGGACGCTTGCGCCGAGCCCACCGGCGGGCTCACGGACTACTTCCCGGCCCGGTGCTTGGCGGCGCGGCGCTGGAAGCGCTCGACCCGGCCACCGGTGTCGACCAGCTTCTGCTTGCCGGTGTAGAACGGGTGGCACTCGGAGCAGAGCTCGACATGCAGGTCGTCTTTGGTCGACCGCGTGTAGAACTGGTTGCCGCACGAGCAATGCACGTTGGCAAGCGCGTAATCGGGGTGGATTCCTGCCTTCATCTGCCCCTCAGTCTAGAGAACTGGTCAAGCGCTGCCGATACCCCTCTGTGGTCCCGTCGCGAGCCGCAACCGAACCCACCACCAGGCGTGCGTTGCGCGCGGTCGTCGGGGCGGTGCTGTTCGGCGGAACGCTGCTCGTCATGCTGCACGACTGGGCCGGCCTCGCCAGCAGCGGCGCCGACGACCTCGCCAACGGACCTCTGTACGACGCGGTCGTGGTCAGCGCCGGGATCGCCTGCCTGCTGCGCGCCCAGGGAGCCGGACGCGAGCGCGGCGCCTGGCTGACGATCGCCGCCGCCGTCTTCAGCTGGGCGGCGGCCGAGATCTACTGGACCGCCGCCATCCTCGACAACCCGGCGGCGCCGTACCCCTCCCCCGCCGACATCGGCTACCTCGCCTTCTATCCGCTGGCGGCGGCGGGGGTCTGGCTGCTCGTCCGGGCGCGGGCCCGGGAGCTCGACTGGCGCCTCTGGATGGACGGCTTGATCGCGTTGCTGGGGACGGCGGCCCTGGGGGCGGCGCTCGTCTTCGAGTTCGTCGCCGACCACGCGAGCGGCAGCCCGATCGAAGTCGCGACCACCCTGGCCTATCCCCTCGGCGACATCGCGCTGGTTGCGCTGGTGGTCGGGGTCGTCGCCCTGACCCGATGGCGACCGGGACGAACCTGGTCGCTGCTCCTGGCCGGCCTGGTGGTGATGGCAGCCGCCGACGTCGCCTACACGCTGCAGTGGACCAACGGCAGCCTGCCCGGCGGCGACTGGGTCGAACCGATCTACCTCCTCTCCGCCGCCTTCCTCGGGGCCGAGGCCTGGCAGCCCCGTGCCGACACGATCCAGCCGGGCGCCCGCTTCGACGGCTGGCGCGAGCTGATGGTGCCCGCGTTCTTCGCCACCGTGATGATCGTCCTCTTCGCGATGCAGTACTTCAGTCGCGCCAGCGGGCTCACCACGGTGCTCTGGGCGGCGACGATGGTCGCCGTGCTGGCCCGGCTCGCGATCAGCGTGCGGGAGAACAAGCGGCTGCTGGAGCAGGTGCGAACCGATCAGCTGACCGGCCTCGGCAACCAGGGCCGCATGCAGGTGGATCTGGCCGCCGCGTGCTCGCGTGCTTCCGAGCAGCCGCTGACGCTGCTGCTGCTGGACCTCAACGGCTTCAAGCGCTACAACGACACCTTCGGCCACCCGGCGGGCGACGAGATACTGGCCCGCCTGGGAGCCCAGCTGAAGACGGCGGTCGGCACCGACGGATCCCCCTACCGGATGGGGGGCGACGAGTTCGGCGTCCTCCTCACCTGCGGGGAGGACCGCATCGAGGAGGTCAAGAGGCGAGCCGCCGAAGCACTGACCGCCGCCGGTAGGGGCTTCGAGCTGACGGCGGCCTGGGGCGCGGTCTCGATCCCGGCGGAGGCGCACACGCCGCGGTCCGCGATGCAGCTCGCGGACGTGCGGATGTACGCCCAGAAGGAGTCGCGACGGCTCGCCCACGACGACGGCCTCGAGATCGAGGGTGGCGACATCTCGGTGGGGCTAGCCGGGCCGCGCGACGGCGAAGCTCTCGAGCAAAGTCAGTAGGACGGTCGTCACCTCCGCCCGACTCTCGGGATCGTCGGAGCGGGCGACCAGCATCGCGGCCTCGTCGAGCGCCCCCAGCAGGAGGTGGGCCATCGCCTTGACGGGTAGCTCGCGGATCTCGCCGGCCTCGATCGCGGCCGCCAGGCTGGCTTCGATCAGGCCGAGGCCGTTGGCGGCCCCGATCTCCCGCCAGCGATCCCAGCCCAATACCGCTGGTGCGTCGTGGAGGGCGATCTGGCGCAGTTCCGGCTCGGCGCACTCGTCGAGGAAGGCCTCGATCCCGGCCCGCATCGCGCCCAGCGGGCTCTCGAGCTCAGAGCCGAGGACCACCTTCGCCACCCGTTCCGTCGATTCGGCCTCGAGCTGCTGGTAGGCGGCGTCGAGCAACCCGGGCTTGCCGCCGAAGTGGTGGTACAGCGCGCCTCGGGTCACCCCGGCGGCGCGCACGATCTCCTCGGTGCCGACCGCGTGGTAGCCATGCCCGGTGAAAAGGCGACGCGCGGCTTCGATCAGAGCGGCACGGGTCGCCTCCGCGCGCTCGGCCTGGCTACGGCGCTGTGGATTTACATTCATACAGTCTGTATGTTAGTAGCGAAACCCCGATCGAAGGAGAGCCGCCATGCCCGAGCAGAGCGAACGCAAGGAGATTGACCTCCCCGCCGGCCGGATCCGCTACCGCGAGGCGGGAAGCGGCAAGCCGATCGTCTTCGTCCACGGCTACCTGGTCGACGGGCGCCTTTGGGACGGGGTCGTCGATCGGCTCGCCGACAGGTACCGCTGCCTGGCCCCGGATTGGCCGATCGGCTCCCAGCGAATCGCGATGAAGCCCGATGCCGACCTCTCTCCCCCCGGCATCGCCGCGACGATCCACTCCTTCCTCGAGGCGCTGGAGCTGGAAGACGTGACCATCGTCGGCAACGATTCGGGCGGGGCGATGTCCCAGGTCCTGGTCACCCGGCACCCGCAGCGCATCGGCCGTCTGGTCCTGACCAACTGCGATACCCACGAGAACTTCCCGCCCGGGATCTTCAAGAAGCTGATGCCGCTGGCCAAGCTGCCGGGCGCCGTCACCGCGATGACCGCGCCGCTGCGGATCGACGCCTTCGCCCGCACCGCCTTCAAGCCGTTCGCGCGCACGAGCATCCCCAACGAGCTGATCTCCTCCTGGGTCGAGCCCTCACAGCGCGACCGCGGCGTGCGCCGCGACCTGAAGAAGGTCACCGTCGACATGAACAACCGCCACACCCTCGAGGCGGCCGAGAAGCTGCGCGGCTCCGAGCTGCCGATCCTGCTCACCTGGGCGCCGCGCGACCGCTACTTCCCGATCTCCTACGCGGAACGGCTCGCGGGCGAAGCCGGCAATGCCCGCCTCGTGCAGATCCCCGACGCGAAGACGTTCGTTCCGCTCGACCAGCCGCAGCGCCTGGCCGAGGAGATCGCCGGCTTCGTGCCGACCGCCTAAAGCGAACAGGCGTTCCCAAAAGTCGCAAAGTGCAGCTTTTTCGTCCGACGGGGCGGCGAGTCTTCGTCAAACCCCTACAGGACGGGAGAGCTAGTGACCAGGCAGATCTTCGACCAGGACCGCCCTCGCAGCAAGATGGCGCAGCGCCTCGACGAAGCCTTCGCGGGGTGTGACCAGTGGACCCTCGCGCCTCGCCCTCAGCGACGGGGCGGCATCGACGTCAGCCATCGCGCGGCGGCCTCGCCGCGGGGGACGGATCCGGCCGTGCCGGTGCGGATCCAGATGCCCGGCGCGCTGCGGTAGCCGGGAGCCTGTCTGCCACGTAGCGGGCGATCGCGAGCTGGCCGGACTCGTTCGGATGGCCCTGCTCCTGCGAGAAGAGCGTCGCCAGCCTGGCGATCGGATTGACCCAGGAGTCGGCCGTGCAGAGCTCATGCCCGGCCAGCGCCGGGCGGACCGACACGTACAGAGCACCCGCCGCCGCGGCGGCAGTCGAGAGCGCGGCATCCAGCTTCGCCTGTAGCCGACGCACCCTGACTCGCTCGAAGGCGTTGAGCCAGCGGCAGCCCACCGAGAGGTGGAACGGGGGCGGAATCAGGTCGGGGTAGCCGACGAGCACGACTTCGGCCTCGGCGGCGGTCAGCTTCGTGGCCGCGAGCGCGGCCGTCACCCCGGGGACGACGACATCGCGCAGCCTCGGAAGCTCGACCTCCCCCATGCGGCGCAGGCAGGTCTTGATCACGCAGTCCCTGATGATCTTGCCGAAGCCCAGGTCGTTGCCGCCGATCGTCGCGAAGACTCGCGAGATCGGCCTGGCGGCTGCCAGCGCCGCGAGCCGGTCGAGCTGAGAGGCAGAGTCGGCGCCGGCGCGCAGGCCGGACTTCTGGCCTTCGAAGAAGTCATCCGTCCTCGCGCCCGAACAGGCGAAGTGGGCGTCGGGGAGAACGCCGAGCAGGCGCGGCCAGGCATGGCGCGAGCGATGGCAGCCGTTGCCGATGTGGGCCCTGGTGCCCGAGTCGTAGTCGCTCGTGCCCTCCCCGGAGGAGTAGGAATCGCCCAGCGAGACCTGGGCGGCGCCGGCCGCCGCAGGGGCGAGGAGCAGGCAGAGGAGGATCGCCACCGCGACCGCACCCCGCCGCCGTACCGCTTGAACTCTTCCGAGCATCGGCGCCATCCTAGGCGGGGCGGCAAACTCCGCTGTACGGGGTCCGCCCGCGGCGCGGGTCGCGCGGGTCCTACGTCTCTTGGTACAGAGGGCCGTCGCCACCCTCGGGCAGCGTCAGGCGGCCGCCCTTGGCGGTGATCGCCCCGCACTGGACGCAATTCGAGGCGGTGACGTGGACGTCGACCTCGGCCGCCCCGTTCTCCAGCTGCTCGTCGGGGATCTCGTAGACCTGGGCGGGGCACATCGAGACCCAGGTCTGGGCGATCTCACGCGGGACCTTGGTCTGGATGCGGACGTGGTTGGGCGCGTCGTCGCGGGTCGCGTTGCCCGACAGGAAGACCGAGTCGAGCTTGTTGAAGGTGAGCTCGTTGTCCGGCTTCGGGTACGTGTCGCCGGCCTTGCCGAGATTCATCTCGACCTCTGAGTCGTGCTCCTGCTTCCAGTGGCCGCCGGGGAAGTTGCCTTTGGTGATCGTCATCGCCGAAGCGAAGGCGCCGCCGAGGAAGAAGCCTTTGGAGAAGGGCTGGCGCATGTTGCGCGATTCGAAGAGGTCCTTCTCGATCGCCGATTTGTGGATCTTCTCGTCGTAGGCCTCGAAGTTGACCGATTCGGGGTCCTTCTTCAGCGTGTCCACGATCGTCTCCGCCGCGTACATGCCCGCGTGCATCGCGTAGTGGACGCCCTTCAGGGTCGGCACGTTGACCATGCTGGCCGCGTCGCCGGCGATCATCATCCCGGGTACCGCGAGCCGCTTCGGCATCGCGAAGTAACCGCCGGAGGGGATCGTCTTGGCGCCCCATGCGACCCGCTTGCCGCCGTCGAGCAGCTTCTTGATGAAGGGGTGGGTCTTCAGCAGCTGCAGGGCGTCGTGGACCGAGAAGGTGGCGTCGGTGTAGTCGAGGCCGGCGACGAGGCCGATGCAGATCTTGTCCTCGCCCATCGGGTAGATGAAGCTGCCGCCGAACTCGTTGAAGCGCGGCGATTTGCGCAGCGGCCAGCCCATCGTGTGGATCACCCGGTCGAGCGGCTCCTTCACCTCCCAGACCTCTTTGACCCCGAGCTCCCAGCGCATCGGGTCGGCGCCGTGCAGGTCGAAGTAGTCGTAGGCGGCGTAGGTGAGATGCCCGACGGTGCCCTCCGCGAGCACGGTCGCCTTCGCGGTCACGTCGGAGCCGGGCTCGAAGTTGCCGAGCTCTTCGCCCTCCTTGCCGCGGCCGCGATCGCCGGAGCGCACGCCCTTGACGACCCGGTCCTCGACCAGGAGCTTGGTGGCGGCGGTCTCCGAGAGGATGTAGACACCGGCTTCTTCGGCTTTGTCGGCGAGGAAGCGGCCCAGTTTCGAGACCGAGGTGACGTAGTTGCCGTGGTTGCGGAAGTTCGGCGGCATCGGCTTCAGCGGCAGCGCCGCCTTCGAGGTGAGGAGGTAGACGGCGTCCTTGGTGACCTCCTGGTAGACCGGCCACTCCTCCTTAGGCAGGTCCGGGAACAGCTCTTCCATCGCCGAGGGGCGCATGTTGGCGCCGGAGAGCAGGTGGGCCCCGGCGACTTTGCCCTTCTCGATCACCGCCACCGGAACTTCGCCGAGCTTCTCGGTCAGCTCCGGCTCGTTCTCGAGGAGCTGCATCAACTTGTTGGCGCAGGCGAGGCCTGCGGGCCCGCCGCCGACGATCGCGACCCCCACCTCGATCCGATCGTCCGGCGCGTCGGTCGGGGGACCGATGACGTCGGCGGGATCGAACGGCGGTGGGAACTCGCTCGGCGCGACGGCGGGCACTGGCTCAGCCGCCCTTCTTGGCCTTGATCGCCTCGGTCAGCTTGGGGACGATCTTGTGCAGATCGCCGACCACGCCGAGGTCCGAGAACTCGAAGATCGGCGCGTTCGGGTCCTTGTTGATCGCGAGGATGTTCTCCGAGTTCTGCATCCCGACCTTGTGCTGGATCGCCCCGGAGACGCCGGCGGCCAGGTAGAGCTTCGGTGCGACCGTCTTGCCGGTCTGGCCGATCTGGGCCGCGTAGGGGTACCACCCGGCGTCGACGACGGCGCGGGTCGCGGCGACGGCGCCGCCCATCGAGTCGGCCAGCTGCTCGCAGAGACCGCGACCGCCGCCGACGAGGATGTCGGCGTCCTCGATGTTGACGTCGGCGCCGCGCTGCTCGCCGCGCTGCACCAGCTTCGCCTTGCTCGACCACTCGGAGAGCTCGACGTCGACGTCGACGACCTCGGCGCTGCCGCCGCTCTCGTTGGCGTCGAAGGCGTTGAGGCGGCCGATGATGATGCCGGGCTCGGAGACGTAGCCGACGTCGGCGATCTCGGAGTCCTGCAGGATCGGCCGCTCCACGACGAGTTTGCCGCCGTCGACCTTGACGTTGGTCACCTCCATCGTCACGCCGGCGTTGAGGCGGGCCGTCAGTCCGGCGCCGATCTCGAAGCCCAGCAGACCGCCGCCGAACAGGGCGTAGGAGATGCCGTTGTCCTGAATCACCTTCGCCATCGCGTCGACGATCGGCTGAGCCAGGCCCTCGGGCACGCTCTTGGCCCGGTAGACCTTGGCCGCGCCCCAGTTGCCGAGCGAGGCGCAGGCGTCGTCGGCGACCTCGCCGACGACCAGCGCGGCGGCCTCGCCGCCGATCTCGCCGGCCAGCTTGGCCGCCTCGGAGATCGCCCCGAGCGAGTTCTTGTTGAAGTTGCCCTCGTCGTCGTGGAGGGCGTAAACCAGGATGCCTGCCATCTAGATCAGCTTCCTCTCGTCGAGCCAGGCGACGATCTTTTCGACCGTCTCGTTGGTGTCCTCGTCCTCGATGATCTCGCCGGCTTCCTTGGCGGGCGGTGGGTTCAGGGCGAGGACCTTCGTCTTCGAGCCGCCCTCGCCGACGCTGCCGGCCTCGATGCCGACGTCGCCGGTGGCCTTGGTGTCGAGGGGCTTTTTCTTCGCCCCCATGATCGCCTTGAGGCTGGGGTAGCGCGGCTCGTTGATCGCGTCGCCGACGCTGATCACGGCCGGCAGCTCGACCTCGACCGTGTCGTAGCCGTACTCGGCCTGGCGCTCGCAGCGCAGCTTGCCGTCGGCGACGTCGATCTGGATCACCTGCGTCAGCGAGGGCATCTTCAGGTGGTCGGCGACGACGGCGCCGATCGTGTAGCACTCGCCATCGTCGGACTGCTGGCCGAGCAGGACCAGGTCAGGGCTCTCGGACTCGAGCACTTTCGCCAGCGAGTAGCCGGTGGCGCAGACGTCGGAGCCGGCCAGCGCGTCGTCGGAGAGGTGCACCGAGCGGTCGGCGCCGAGCGCGACGGCCTTGTGCAGGGCGCGGACGGCGGAACCGGGGCCCATCGTCACGGCCACCACTTCCTCGACCGGGATCGCTCCACCCTCCTTGATCTGCATGGCCGCCTCGAGGGCGTGCGTATCGAAGGGGTTGAGGTTTTTCTCGCCGCCGCGGTCCAACCGCATCGTGTTGGGGTCGATGCGCTTCTGAACCGCGGCGTCCGGAACCTCCTTGACCAGGACGCAGATCTTCAAGTTGAAGCCTCCTTGGGCTGGTTGATTGACCAGTCAGTCAGGTGAGTCGGGCAGTTTATCCAGCTTCGCCGACGAAGCGTTACTCGTTTTCGTGTCGCTCTCCGGCGCCCGCCCGGATGAAGTCGACGATCTCGTCGGTACCCGCCCCCGGGGTGAAAACCTCGGCCACGCCGAGCCTCTTCAGCTCCGGGATGTCGTCGGCGGGGATCGTGCCGCCGACGGTCACGAGGACGTCGTCGACGCCCTGCTCGGCCAGCAGCGCGACCACTTTCGGGACCAAGGTCATGTGGGCGCCCGAGAGGATCGAGAGGCCGACCGCGTCGGCGTCCTCCTGGATCACCGTCTCGGCGATCTGCTCCGGCGTCTGGTGGAGGCCGGTGTAGATGACCTCCATGCCGGCGTCGCGCAGGGCGCGGGCGATGATCTTGGCGCCGCGATCGTGCCCGTCCAAGCCGGGCTTGGCGACGACGACGCGGATCTTGCGGGCGGTAGCCGTGCTCATCGGCCGGGGAGATTAGTGGACCCGGGCCCCGGTCCCGGGCCCGCGGCTAGAAGACCGGGGACTCGGTGTAGGTGCCGAAGACCTCCTGCATCGCGGCGATCATCTCGCCCTCGGTGGCACGGGCCCGCGCGGCGGCGAGGATCGGCGGCATCAGGTTCCCCTCGCCCGCCGACGCCCGCTTCAGCTCCGCCAGCGCGGCCTCGACCGCGGCGCCGTCCCGCCGCGCCCGGGTCGCCGCCAGGCGGTCGACCTGCTTGCGTTCGAGCGCGGGGTCGATCTTCAGGATCGGCGTCGGCTCTTCGTCGTCCTGGGTGAAGTCGTTGACGCCGACGACGATCCGCCTGCGCTCGTTCAGCTCCTGCTGGTAGGTGAAGGAGGCGTCGGCGATCTCGCGCTGGGGGAAGTTGCGCCGGATCGCCTCGACCATCCCCCCCAGCTCGTCGATGCGGGCGAAGTAGCCGTAGGCCGCGGTCTCCATCTCGTCGGTCAGCTTCTCGACGAACCAGGAGCCGCCGAGGGGGTCGGCGGTGTTGGTGACCCCGGACTCGGTGGCGATGATCTGCTGGGTGCGCAGCGCCACCCGCACCGCCTCCTCGGTCGGCAGCGCCAGGGCCTCGTCGTAGGAGTTCGTGTGCAGCGACTGGGTGCCTCCGAGGACCGCCGCCAGCGCCTCGACCGAGGTGCGGACGATGTTGTTGAGCGGCTGCTGGGCGGTCAGCGAGACGCCCGCGGTCTGGGCGTGGAAGCGCAGCCGCATCGACTCCTCGCGCTTGGCGCCGTAGGTATCGCGCATCTCCCGCGCCCAGATCCGACGCGCCGCCCGGTACTTGGCGATCTCCTCGAAGAAGTCGACGTGGGCGTTGAAGAAGAAGGAGAGCCGGGGGGCGAAGTCGTCGACGTCGAGGCCGCGCTCGAGCGCCCGCTCGACGTAGGTGAACCCGTCCTTCAGCGTGAAGGCCAGCTCCTGCTGGGCGGTCGAGCCGGCCTCGCGGATGTGGTAGCCGGAGATCGAAACCGGGTGCCAGCGCGGCATGTTCTCCGTGCACCACTCGATCATGTCGGTGACCAGGCGCAGCGCCGGCTCGATCGGGAAGCACCACTCTTTCTGGGCGATGTACTCCTTGAGGATGTCGGTCTGGATCGTCCCCCCCAACTTCTCCGGCGCCACCCCCTGGCCCTCGCCGACGAGGACGTAGTAGGCGAGCAGGATCGCCGCCGGCGCGTTGATCGTCATCGAGGTGGTGACGCCGCCGAGCGGGATCCCGGCGAAGAGCTGTTCCATGTCGTCGAGGCTGTCGACCGCGACGCCCTCACGCCCCACCTCGCCGAGGCTGCGCGCGTGGTC
>Ga0247780_1001005_pt1 | contig 20679 bp, 24 predicted proteins | sample UWRJL079202R5_FD_179927 | JGI IMG/M metagenome (GOLD analysis project Ga0247780, IMG submission 179927) | Plant litter microbial communities from Arlington Agricultural Research Station in Wisconsin, United States - UWRJ-L079-202R-5 | ecosystem: Environmental > Terrestrial > Plant litter >... | reverse complement strand
GGGGGGGGGGGTGGGGGTGGCGACGGAGGAGGGAGAGAGGCTTGACGCGGAGAGGGTGCTGCTTTGTACGGGGGCGTATACGCCGAAGTTGCTGGTTGATAGTGCGCCCGAGTGGGAGGAACTGCATGCCGGCGAGCGGATGTTTGCGATGGCAGTCGCGGAGGCGACGGCGCCGCTTGGGGGCGATAGGGCGGAGGTGCTGGGGGAGAGACCGGTGGGGATGAGTGATAACCCGACTGGGCGAGGTATGTTGTCTGTGGGGGAGGTCGTCCGGGTTGTTGAAGCTTTGGGTGCTGATGACTGGCAGGTTTCGAGGTCGGGTGTCTGCCGCTGCCGAAGTTGCGTTCGTACAAGACGTGGGGGCAGAAGATCTTCAGAAACACGGTGGGGCCGATATCAACACCGCCGCAGCTCCCAACCTACAAAGACGCGCAGTGGGATGTGCCTGTGGCGCTTCGAGACGACGTCACATGGGCGCTCAGGTCACTATTTGGGAGCGGCCCCGACCAGCCGATGGAGAACTTTCGGATTTGCTGGTATGTCTATCAATCTTTACTCGCACGTGCTTGCTAACAGCCCAGGGATGCTGTGACTCCCAGTGAGGACTTCATCATATCTCCGCACTCGGCCTGCCCGGGTTTATACATCGCCACATGTGGGTCTTTTCATGGCTTCAAGTTTCTCCCTGTGCTTGGGAAGTACGTTGTCGAAATGCTGGAGGGCAGACTGGATCCCGAGCTGCAGAAGAAGTGGGCGTGGGGTCGCGAGCTGCCATCTGTCATCACCCACAAGAAGTTGTCTGGACTCGAGCTTCGGGATTTGCTTGATTGACGGCAGATCTAACGCTTGGTTTCTCTTTGCTACGGGGTCAATTGGGTTCCGCTTTCCTTGAGCTTCGTCTTCGGCGCGGACATCGTGGACACCGCAGGCGTCACCATCTCAAATTTCATTCACGATCATCCAAACTGATGTAATCCCTTCCACCATTTGGAGCAATTGAGGTAAGATTCGGATGCGACCCACGGAACTGGTCCGCCGAGAAACCAACCGACTTTATCCGCCTAGGTAGAAACAGCGGAGGCGAACGCGGCGCTCACTGACCCCGGAACATTGCAATATGGAATTCAGCCGACGACCTACAAAAACCACGATAAGGACCCAGCGGCTATACTACAGCACAATATGCGCAATACCAGCCAAGCCAATCTTCGGCCCCGCCCGCAGAGACGAGCTGAAGAATCGACGCAGACGCAGAGCCCTATAAATAGAATGCTACCGAGATCTCGTTCCGGGAACCGAAATGGACGCGTTGGGCGGCATCCAGAATCGTGGATGTCACCCGCAGATGCCGTCCTTGTAGCCGAATTGAAGACCACCGCACCCGGGTCCGACCCTTGGCAGGCACATACTTTGGATGCAGATCTATCATGCAGGGGAGCTACCCCTCGTAGGGACTCGCCTGTCTAAGTTAATTGGGAGCATGGGCTAGTATAAGGTGAGCCGTCTACCATCCGAACCCGGTGCTCCTGCGTCCCACGCCATTCCCTCGTGAGAACATTTTGGTCCGGAGTGTACGACTCTCACCGCCGCCATGCGAAGCATCCAGCTCCTCGCGGTCCTCGGCGCCGCAACCAGCACCCTTGCAGCGCGCAATTGCCCACCCCTCGGCCCCGTCTTCGAGCCCCCTCGAAATTTCAACGCCAACAAGGCCATCCAGGCCGTGATCGCAAACCTCACCGAGACGCTCAGGACACGCGACCTGGACAACTCCCCGGTAGTGCGCGCCAACGAAACCAGCTACAGCATCGAGGTTTTCAGCACCAGCCAAGAGGAGCCTCTCTTCAGTTGGCATCATACCGCGCCATCCATCTTGAACAGCACCAACTCCACCGGAGTGAAGCAGGCGGGGCCGGATACTGTGTATCGGCTGGGGAGCTTGACAAAGGTCCACACCGTGTATACCTGGCTTGTACAGGACGGAGACGCAAAATGGAACGACCCGATTACGAAATATGTCCCTGAATTGGCTGCTGCTGCAAAAGCCGCGAAGTCGGACCCGGTGGCGCATGTGCAATGGGACGAGGTTACCATTGGCTCGTTGGCCGGACAGATGTCAGGGATTATCAGAGATTGTGAGCTGAGCATTTTGTCAATGATATCAGGCGGTAGCTAACAAGCCCAGACGGCGTCCTCGGCGAGACCACCCAGCAATTCAACCAAAGCTTCCTAGTCAACCTCGGCTTTCCTGCCCTCAACAGCACCACCGACCCAACCTACAACCCCTGCGGCGCCTACCCCCTCTGCAACCGAACCCGTAAGCCTTTTTTCCCCTCCCCTCCCCTTCCCTCTTTATCCCCCATTCCCAATTCCCATCACAATCTAACCCTCCCCAGAATTCTTCTCCGGCCTCCTCCTCGCCGCCCCGCAATACGCCCCCTGGACCACCCCCGCCTACACCAACACCGGCTATCAAATCCTCGCCTACGCCCTTGAGAACATCAAAGGCAAGCCCTTCGAGACGCTTATGCGCGAATCGCTCCTCGCCCCGCTCAACCTCAAGCACACCTACCTCACCGCCGCGCCCGCCTCCGAGGGAATCATCCCTGGCAACCGCCAAGACGCCGGCTGGGATTTCAGTCTGGGTGACGAATCGCCCGCGGGGAATGCGTACTCGTCTGTGCGGGATATTTCGAACCTGGGGCGGTCGATTCTCGGGAGTACCCTCCTCCCGGAGACGCTAACAAGGCGGTGGCTGAAGCCCGCGGCGTATTCGTCGGAGCCGATTGCGGCGGTGGGGTATCCGTGGGGGGTGAGGAGGATTATCCTCCCGTTGGAGAACGGGAAAAGGACAGTGGATGCATATAACAAGGCGGGACGGATTGGGTATTATGCGTCGCTGCTGAATCTGCTGCCGGATTATGGGATTGGGTTCACGATTGTGGTTGCGGGGGCGAATATCCCGGGGAATGCGAACTGGAATTTGGCGGATATCCTCGGGGCGAGGCTGTTGCCTGCGCTGGAGGCGGCGGCGCGGGAGCAGGCGGAGGGCCGGTATAGTGGGGAGTATGGGAATGAGAAGAGGAAGAGTTATTTGAAGTTGACGACGCAGGAGGATAGGCCGGGGTTGGGGATCGAGGGGTGGGTGAGTAATGGGACGGATATGCAGCTGATTAGTGTGGTGTTGAGTGCTGGGTATGAGGGGGTCAAGCCGAGTATTAGGCTATATCCGACAGGGGTGGAGACGAAGATGGAGGGGGGAGGGAAGAGGGTGGCGTATAAGGCGGTGTTTGAGGATTTGAATGCGCCGGATAGGAGGGACACGATGTTCTCGACAGATTGTGGGAGTTGGGTGAGCTTTACGAGCGTGACGTATGCGACGCATGCGCTGGATCAGTTTGTGTTTGAGTTAGATGCGCAGGGGAAGGTGAAGAGCATTGAGAATTTGGCGTTGAGGGTGGTGTTGTATAAGATAAGTTGAAGTGAGAGGTGAGAAGGGAGAGGGATGGCAGGGTAGTTCGGTAGCTGGAGTGTACAAAAAAGCATACGCGGTCAAGGTGTTTCGATATACTTGTTGAAGCAGTCACGTGAAAAAAAAATGAGAAAACAACTCGCTCCCTCAACCCAGCGATCCGATGGACTTTGCCGACCGACAGTCGTCGAGAGCGTATTGGGCATTGTTTTCTCATTCTATTGTCTCCCTCAAAGCTCTGAAGGGCCAGCGGAATCCTCATGCCTTCCAAGCTATAAAATGACTCCCCCAATGATGCTATACTCAATCAACATTGTGCGCATTCAACTGAAAAGGTGCAACACCAAAAGGAAACTACCTTTGACCTCCTCTGCATTCCATTGCTATATTAAATTTAGAGCTTGTGTTCGTATGCACCAAGAATGGCTAGAGGACAACGAAAACCCCTTGGGCCCTACGCCGTAATCACTCTTTCACACGAGACATCCCAAGACTCATCTGTCAGTTATCAAATGGAGAGGTGGCTCTTTGAATCGAATGGCCAATCTTACTACTGTGGGGTTGTGGAACAGTGGGCATCAACACAAACCCACAACCAACTGAACCCGTCGTTCGAAACAGAAGTGCAATCACCAGTCGACGGTACCCCAGCATTTGTGGAAGAGTTCTTCATTTCTCACATGGGGGCCTGGGTACTAAACGACTCAAGGTCGGTGGCTAACCCGCTACATGTGCTGGCTCGGGCTCTACGCAACGCTTGCTGACTTGTGTCTGCAGTTGCGACATCGATAGCCCACCCCAGACACTCGAAGGGGCCTGTGAGACATAAATTTACTTGGGTCCTACCTGAGTGTGCACTACGTGTATTGTGGATTGAGATTCGGTCGGTCGAGGGACTTCGTGTTCGGATGGATGGTGTCTTTTACCGCCTTTCCCGATCCTTGCATCTTCTGTGTACCCTACCCTGCTAGGCTCTGCCATGCATATCAGTGCGAGAAAATAGAGTTGGGTCTGTGTGTTTTTTTTGGGCCTTTTGGTTCTTTTTGCACTTTCTTCTGGCTAAGCGACATCGCATTGGGCCACCTCATCGACAATGCTCGTTTCATGCTGGATGGCACCCTGCAGCTTTCAAAGACTGGATATTTTTGGGAGATGCTACGAAGGCGGGGTTCCCGTTTTCTCATTTTTCATTCCTCCGGAAAACCTATCCCGCTATGCGTTTTGGCATTCGCGGTCGAGTCGAATTGTTGGGGAAGATCAGGAATTATCCAACCCCTGAGTTCTAATGAAATACAGATCGCAAACCTCACTTCCCAGGCAGCAGTCACGCATTCGGCAAAATCCCTGTGGAACCAATTGATACGCAAACAGATCACAGCCACACGGACTTTTTCTCCCAATCAACGCCATGGAGACCCAACCCGATGCTACCTTTGCCATTGTGGGTTCAGGCGTGTTTGGCCTGTCCACGGCCTACTGGCTTCGGCGCACCTACCCAGACGCCCATGTGTTTCTGATTGACAGCACCCGCGGCGACAGGGGCGACCGCGGGGCAGCGTCGAGCGACTTCAACAAGATCATCCGCGCTGACTACCCAGATCTTGTGTACATGAAGCTTGCCTTGGATGCCCAGGATATCTGGCGGACCGATCCCATATTCAGGCCATACTACCATGAATGCGGCATGCTGTTCGCTGAAGAGATTGGGATGGGCAAGGCGTCTTTCAAAAATTACAAAGCTTTAGGGGTGGATACCAAGTCCGAAATACTATCCACGCGAGAGGCCCTTTCGCGGTTTTCTATCTTCCAGAACGCTAACTGGACTGGTGTCAAAGAGAACTATTACAGCCCCCAGAGCGGATGGGGCGAGGCTGACGAGGCCTTTCGAAGCTTCTTTCAGGCTACCTGCGATGCAGGCGTCGCCTTCATCGAGGCCAAGGCCGAGAAGCTCCTCCTGGATGCTGAAGGCAATTGTAGGGGCGTCAGAATCTCCGAGAAAGGAACGGAGCGGGAATTTTATGCCGACCGGACCATCCTGTGCGTCGGGCCTCATACGGAAAAGTTCCTCGCCGATACCGCGCCCGAGCGGAGCGATCTGCAAGTCGACGGGCGGATGATTGCGGCCGCCGCAATCCAGTGCAAGGCCAAATATCCGCCTAGCCAGGAGGAGAAGCTCAGCAAGGCGCCTATTCACTTTCTCGGGATGTGGCACACCCACGGTTCTTTGCCCCCCTCCACCTCCACCTAATGGTTCAAGGATCGGGATTCACTAACCTCGTCAACTAGGAGAGAGCATCCCTCCTTTCAAGGGTTACCTCAAGTTCAACTGCGAGGTTAGTTTCACCAATATGACCCGCCATGACGGACTGGGCAAGGATATTTCTGTCCCTCCCACGGCTCCAGATCAGAGCACGTGGGGTCAATATGTGCCCGAAGGACTCAAACAAGAGGTTGCAAATGTGATCAAGAACACATATGGAAGCCACGTCCCTGGAATTGAGATTGAGAGTTACAGAATGTGCTGGTATGTCTCCACCGCGGCGCTTTTTGACAAGCGTCTTTTGACAATCTCGGTCTAGGGATGCCGTTAGCCCGAATCAAGACTTTATCATCGACTACCACCCTAATTGCCGGAACCTCGTCATTGCTACGGCCGGCTCGTTTCACGGTTGGAAGTTTCTCCCCAACATCGGCCAGTATGTTGTTAAGAGGATCTTCGGCACACTTGAGGAGGAGCTGGTTCAAAAGTGGGCATGGAACCGGGAGAATACGGGATCGGCCTGCGAGATGTACGACCCGACTCGGGATATGAATGCCATTGGGCCCTTCAAAGGATGGCCAAAGCCGCCGAGCTTGGGAAGTTGTGTTGTTTCCTGACTGTACAGTGAACTATGTGCCGTAACAGAAGATCTTATGTACTTGGGGTGTGGTGTTCAAGCACCAGCTCAGGGGCGAATTCAGGAGCCAATCTTTGTTTTTCGCACTAGTGACTTTTGTGCATAGTCTTCTTCCCATGTCGGCGCGTGTAACCCCTAAAAGGAGTCGCGTCACCCGGCCCATTTAATCGGGAGATGCATCAACCACCAAAAACAACCCGGAAAGGCGAGTCCATGACACGACTGTGAAGCTGTATCTTTGGTCGAAAGAACTATTGTCACAAGTAGCTTAGATTGATCTGCCTGAGGATTTTTGTCATTTTTGTTATCTTTAATTCATTGTGAGGCTCCCCAGGGTGTTTATCTGTTCGAGGAGGCAGAGAACTAGACTGAGCGAGAACTACCCCCTTGGCGCAGGCGCCCGCCTCTCCAAATCCATTCAAATATATGCCCCTTGCGGCGCCTCGACACATTCGCCTACTCATCACTCGCGCCGCCCTTTCCACCTGCCTGAAGGAAGCCACCGAAGATCAATATACCTTCCCCTTGTATTGGGCAACTAGGCGGCTTACCAGCAAACCTCAATGTGACGGGCCGAGAGGACCCAGAGTACGCCTGCATTTAACTCGTCACGTGGAACCGCAGCGGGAAAGGACATCCGTACAAGTTCGAAAATCGGCCTCGGTCAGTTCAAGTAGGACACTGGGTAGCGCCGGTAACGTGCTTTCTTGTTCTACGAACGTGCCCAGGGGAAGAAACCACCTTCACACGGGTTGGAGTGGGATATTGTGTGGCAATGCGTGGCTGGGACAAAGCTAAAAAAAAAAAACTTCTGGAACGTAGTATGGAGGCTTGTCAGAAAGAAGGAGGTTCTGGCCACGCAACACCAGCGAAGCTGGTGTTGGAAGGGTCTAGAAACCACTAGAACTATGGATTTGTAACAGGTTGCCACAGCCGCGTAAACTGACGCGCAATGGCTTGCCACCATTCCTGACTATAATAGAGGCTCTCTGGCTCCGCCAGAGAACCAACAAGCAATACAACTACACACATCAATTCCACACATTCCAAGAGTGCCGTGTTTCTGACAAGGCTCTGTTTGAGTGGGATTTTCCCTTGTTTACGGGATGTGAGACAAAGATGATAAGATTGCGTAGGTACTAGTATTTGCGAGCGACGAGTCTCTTCGTGGCTGGAGGAACGGGAAGAGGCTGTTGGATGATATTTCAGGGGTCGGATCTCTGAGCCTCTCGATGAGCCCAGCGCCCAACTTGCTAGCTCACCTCTGGAAGCTGAGAATGCCATGCCCTACCTCTGGTCGCCAACTCTCACGAGAGTCGAAGCCGGAAGCCGGGACCCAATTTTCACTGGTGCCGAAGAAACTTTATCACATTCCTTCTTTATCGTTCTATTGCTTCGAAATAGAAAATCCAATTACTACGACGAGCCTCAGTCATGGACCATTCACGCAACAACCCTTCAAAGAAACTGAGAGCGATTTCATTCTTGGCTCAATGGTCTCTCAGACTCAACAGGCTGCATGACACGAAAGGTCGAAAGTCCCTGAGAGAAATCCACACATGAAGACGAAGTACAACTCTCAATACTCATTACCGATAGATGTATTTACATGCCCAAAAATTCACCCCTTGGCCAAGTTTACTTTTTGATCACCATGATATCATCGATGTAGAAGTATGCGCCGGCCGAGCCCGCCCGGTTCAAGATGCGGATCTCGATCTTGCCGGTTCCCGTCGAGTCGGTTGTGAACTCCCACACCTCAATGTTCTTAAAATACAACTCGACTCCGTTTGCGTTGCAGTCGTAGGTGCCGAGGTCGATACCCTGGTATAAAGCCGTCACACCAGGGAGACCAGCGGCACTACCGCCGTACCGACTGTTCAAGAGGATGCGGAGCTTGTAGGTTGTAGACGGGGCGGCTTGGAAGGTCTGGGAGATGCCCGTATATTTGCCGCCCGTGATGGGTGGGGTGACGCGAACAATGGTGCTCGAGTGACAGTTGCTCCCTGTGCCGACGCACACATTCCCGCCCGGGATCCACTCGACCTTGCCTGCGGTTTCGCCAAGGGCCACGGTGTCGGTCCATGGTGCAAACTAGCCCGTAAAGCCGCCGTTGATGATGGGCTGGATAGATTGGGTTGCGATTGCATACGAGGTAGCGGTGACGGTGTCGGTAACGATCTCGACCGAGGTAGTCGTGTACTCAAAGACCGAGGTATAGGTGGACGTCTCGTCGACGGTGAGGGTGGAGATGGGTGCAGAGGACGGGGGCAGCAAGTAAGTGCAGATGCTGCTGATGAGGATCGAGTTGTCTTTACACACGGAGTTGATACTTGCCGACGCATCATTAGAAGGCTGGGCACCGCTGGAAGACTGGGCGCGCTTCGCGAACGCGGTGATGGTGCTGGTAGTGGTGGTGAGGGTAGAGCCAATGACCACTTCAGTGGATGTTGATGCCTCGCTATTGGTGTGCGTGGTCGAAACAATCTAGTCGTGCACAACCGTGACTGTTGCTGTGACAGTCTCGAGCGGCTCAAGGGACAGGTATGAAGAGCAAAAGGCCTCCCCAACATCAGCCGGCGTGTCTGAGACAATGGCACGGAAGCACTTGTTGGAACGACACTCCTTCGCTCCCACCACGGCAGCGAAAACGCCGGCGGCGCCAATAACCGATAACCTCATGGTGGCCTTCAAATGAACGACTTACTGAATGAGTGACGGTGGGAATTTAGGCCCAGAACCTTCAAATGAATGACAGAAAGTGGGAGGAAGGATGCAGCAACAGGATGAGAAATCCCTGAAATGCGACCTGGGCCCTTGTGGGTTTTAACATTGGAGTGTTTCCATGTTCTGCCAGCCAAATGCCCAACTTCTATATCCACTATTGATGTACTAGCGTATTGAGACCATTCAGGTTAGATGGGTTCACTTCAGCGCATCCGCAAACGATAGTATCCGCAAAACGATAGTGCCAAGCACAAATCTGACAGCTGAAAGCGTGGCGGTGTGGAAGCGGGTCTAGAAAAGTTCCTCGGGGGCCAGACTGTTCGCTTCAGTCCGCTGTCAGGCCCTGAAAGCGCCTCTTTGCGGATCCGTACGGACCCCCGTATATTTGCCGCCCCCCGACACGTCCGCTTTGAAACGCAGCGCTGCTAGCATCTGCACTCGGAGCGTTTGCGCCGGGAGCGAGCTTGTTTGGCGCGCCGCCCTCAATGACCCACCTCAACAAGCTCGGACTCATTTGCTGAATGTGGTGGCGTTGCACGCTATTTAGAAAGACCCAGGATCCTCGGAACTCGGCTTTTCCAGGAGGAATGTGGTCTGGGTTTCCTCTTCGCGTGACTGCCGAGCCATTGTGCCGCCATCAGTATCGAATGCTGGGATACCTGATCCAATTGGTCTCTCTCTTGATGTGGATTTGTCGGCTCTTCACTCGGCTGGTTTGCACGCCTGTCGTCTCTCGTACGGCACACCACCAGCTACATGGCCCCAAGGCAAGACTCGCACATAAGAGGTGAAGTCCCCTTCCAAGCGATTTTGCAACCGTCAGCAATCCCGCGAATTGACTGGTATCCAAGGCTAGAATAGATAAGGGCATGGCCAAGGCGCGCAGATAACGCGCAAGTGGGCCGCGCCAAGACTGCAGAGTTTGATCGCGGCCACGGCCACGGAGTACCCTTAGAATTGAACACACAAAACGACGTAATCCAATCAATCAGAAGTGCTGTGTTCCGACAGCTGAAGCCCCACAATATCTGCATCCTTTGCTGGAAGGTGCCAGGGATAGGGGTTACCCTGTAAGTGCATAATCCCGTACAGCGTCTCCTGAAGAACTCTTAGAACCCCAGAAAACGCATTGAGGGTGTCGCCTTCCACTGTCAACTTCTTGCTTCTGTTGAGATTTAAGAGAGCGCATGCTTCCTCAAGGTACTCACCGAGTGGCGTCACCGCACTCTGCAAATCTGGAGGGAGGTTAGTCTAGGACGCCGAGCTGAGGAGTTGTGTCAGTCGCGGGATCTCGGGATACACCAGCGCCTCGAGGGAGAATGACGTGATATTTGATGCTGCGTGCTGTGTCTTGTCGCCGAGATCACCCATCTCGCACCGCATACTATTGGTGCGTTCAAAAAGGGCTAGCTGTTGGTGGAGAATAGACGATGGCGAGAGAGAATGGCTTCTTGCAGGGTCCACCCGCGGCGAGTGAACTACACTGAACGGCGAATTTCGGTGATGGGATTGGTGTCGGTTTTGTACAGTGCCATGGCGGCGCTGAAGTTGAAGAGGTCGAGATGTGTTGGTCCTTTCACTGACGCTAGCGAGGCCGTTGCTATCACTGGTGGCGATGATGGTCGAGTCGGCCCCACGGTAGATACGGTCCATCTGGGCGATCTGATCTCTAACCTCCTCCTTATCATTCTGGTCGATGCAGGAACTATCGATCCGCCCAAAAGTACCGGTATCCGAGATTCCTTACAACCGTCATGGTTTCGACGATGAGGGCGGGCATTATATCTGGCAGAAACAGACCGTTTATCTGTGGGAGGGGGACCAGGATGCTAACCACAGGTACTAGCAAGTTCAAGCAACATGAGATTTCTCCTCCGAGGGAAGGCGCGACGAGAACCCCAGCCGTTCCGTATGAAGGGACCAGTGGTGCCTGAAGCGGAAGTTTGAGATCTTGAGACACGATAGCCTAGCAGAGTTTGCAGACAGGCTCGCCTCCAAGATGGACGTTGGCGAGCCCATCCTCCCTTCGGCTGCTGGGGAGGAGCTGAATGTGGAAAGTTCACACGTGCCACCTGATTGAGGTCTTGATTCACGCTTCACGTGACGGTGGCGTCGCTGGGTCAACTGAATGCGGGCATGCGCCCCACTAATCTGTTTCGGGACGGCCAACCACCAAACCCCAAAAATCGTGTCCATTTTTCACAGCTGAAGCTATCGTAGACCCTTGCATCTGCCAACCCTGAAGGGCGTGCGCACCAGTCGTTGGCTAGGACGAAAGCGTGCGGGCCTACTCTCCCCGCAGCCCAAAACCCGTCTCTCATCGCGTAAAGTTAATAATTTTGTAGTATGGTGAGTCGAGAGTTGGCCGAATCCAAGGTGCCGTGTTTCTGACACTAACTGTGTTGTAGAAAGGGGGTATTAGAGAGAGCAGTGAAAGGAGTTGGAAAGTAGAAGTATAACCGTACGTAATGGAAAAGTGTTACGACCTGTACTCAACACAGGCCTGTGAGGGTCCGGATGGGTTGAGACAGAGAGTATGCCAAAAGGGGGTGCACGCGGAGCAATTGCCTAGATAAAACAGCAATTATTACTGCAAGAAGTAATAAAAGTTCTGCGCCTTTTAGTGCAGTGGTAGCTGTGACACGTTGTAACAAGTCAAGAGACTCCGTGTAAGGATGCAAAGCAGCGTTACTATTGTACTGAATGGAAGGCGGCAAAGGAAGCTAAGTTAAGTGGGGGGGTTTCCGAACGGCAGGGAATCCGAACGTTAGCGCTATATAAAATAAAGTAGATTCCCATACTGACAACACCACCAATACGCAATTTAAAATTAAACGAAAAATACAACAATCATTAACCTATAAATAATGCACTATAATGTAGTTAGATATTTTCTATGAGGTTTTTTAGTGAAGATATTTAACATTCTACCAATCAGTATATATTATCTGTTAAGGTCTGCATATACTGTATTATGTAATCAATATTTATAAGTCAGCAATATATAGCTATTAAAATGGATAAAGACTATTTATAACTAGTTTTTAACTTAGTAGACTGCTTAGGTAATTTATAATAATGTTTGGAAAGTAGTTAAAGTTATATATAAAATATATTAAATTTATTAAACTTTTATATTAAAATTATGCAAAATATATGACTAAAACTAACCTTCTAATAAGATATATAAACTTAAATTATTTTAGAAATATCAAGTGTTATAAATTTACAAGTATTTTTAAAGTGTATTTAAGTTAAATGTTATATAGTTATAACATGAAATTATTAACATTAAAGTAGTATTAGTAAGAAGTATTTGCTAATGAGCTTTATTAGCTATCTAAATACTAAAAATATTTTATTTAAAATTATATATATTTTTGTTAGTTTTATAATTAATTTTAAGTATCTGTTATAGTATACATATAAATATCTAACAAACCTTAACATTTTCAAGCTACAACTTTCAAAAATTAATATTTATACTACCACGTTAACAAACTGAAAATTAAAACTCTTATTTATATTGAATACTACTAGATTATTACCCGGTATTTTTTTTTTACCTTACGTAATAATGGCGTTATGGAAGTAAGGATTCAGCTTGTTTATACAGTGCTAACTGTTCAGATTCCCTGCTGCTCTGAAACCCCCCCACCTAACTTAATTAGTAGGCTAGAAATGACTATACATATCCTACGGGACTTGAAGTCTCGATTCTCTCCGAGTCTTCGACATGGTTGTTCTATGGTCCCGATACTCTGGTCCCTGGGTCCTTTCTAATTGGCGCTGGTTAGTTGCAGAGGCTCTTTGAACTTTCGGCCTTTTCATGGCTGCAGGTGGGACTAAGCACAACTCCAATAATGACAGCGGCTTGGAAATCCCAATTTTACCCCTAGGCCCAACCCTTGATAGGAGACCAATTAAGTCTGTGATACCTCCATTGCTCACGAAATAATTGAAGTATTCACCTCCCTAACTTCCCTAGCTCCATGGACCAGGCACGGCGGTGGCAGGAAAGGTGGTGAGAGCAGCAAGAGTTGTGCCAAGAAGCAGTACAGTTTTGTATTGACGAGTACATGTTCTAGAGTAGTAGTTCACGTAGGAGATACCCACAAGAGAAGATAGCCCCACCCCCAGAAAGTGTCGCTTGGAGTTCCCACCGCAGGGACCCAATGATACCTTTTTCTGTGAGATAGGCTTGGCCAAGCTGTATAGTGGGAACATAAGCAACACAAGCAACGCGCAAACTCGAGAGCACGCCCCAAAACCTTCAAGTCGCCACCAGGACATGCACGCTCGCCCCTACGGCCTAGAACTACCCCCCCACCACTTAGAGAAGAAGTCCCCGATGCCAATGAACTCCAAGTCAGGAAGAAGGCGATTCCATTCATCCGACACGATCCAAGAGCCCTTTATGGTGCTCAGCAGATACGCTGACCAGAATTGATTCGCGATGGCAGGTTTCTGCTCTCGGGAAGCGAGCTCAGCGACGGATGGTCCAACCCCGGAAGCCACGACGTCCCCGGCACGCCCGCCTCTAGGGCTGCCACCGGGATGTGCTCCACCATAAACGGCCTGCCCCGGATTGTCTTGCCGAGCTGCAGGATCTCGCGCGTACTGACTCGGTTCCCGCTGATATCGCCGACGACGGGCCATTCGCCTTCGAACTCGACCGCCCTGGCCACGACAGCGGCGACGTCTTGGACTGCCGTGAAGGTGAGGGAGTCGTCAATGTGCCCATCAACGACAAGAGCCCGCGCGTTTTGGAAGTCGATGTGCAGACCTAGCGGCGTGATGTATTTGGTTGTCTTTTGGGGCGAAGCAAGGTAGTTCAGAAAGCCGCCGGGTTGGAAGAGGGTGTATTCCAGCACCTTTTTGTCCTTGTTTACTTGCTGCAGATACTCTCTAATCACCCCTTTACCCTCGTACCACGGGATGGCAGTGATGTCAGAAGTTGCCCACTCGCTGGGTGCAAAGCGCTTCACGCCCGCCGCAATGGAGGAATCGATGAGATTCTTCTGTACATCGATATTAGGCCCACCGACGAAGGATAGGACCGTGTGAACCCCTCGGAGGGTACCTTCGAGCTGCTCTTTGTTGCTGTAGTCGACAATGACTGCCGTGACGCCGGGAGTAACCCCGTCTGGCTTCTGCGGTGGTATCAATGTCACACTTCCGGGTCGCTCGTGTTCGCTCTGTGCGGGCTATCAAACACGTACCTTGCGCCACAGGCTAAGAATTTCATGTTTTCCGGTAGCCACCAGAGCCTCGATAACCTCGCGGGCCACCTCTAACGTTAGAGTCAGCAGCAGAATCGTAACTCCATTGAGACCCAGTCAAATAGATTCGTATCCATACCGCTCGAGCCGCCAGCAATCGCGATTTTGACCACAGTGGTTATCTGGCCGAATTGGGTATAATGACTTTCTTTAAGAACGCTCGTAGATGCACAGGAAACGACGGTTTATTATTATACATCTTTATAAGACCTGTCGGCGAAAGACCCATTTTTGTAGCCCATCAGCTGCATTTGTATTACCAATCAACAGCGCAGGTACCAACATTCGCCCGAACCCGGCGGAGGGAGCTAAACCAATCCCAATTCGGCCACCGGGTGGTACCATACTCAGGTCTTACGTCGTCAACCATGGTGAGGGCGAATCACACCAGTTGCCGGAGATTAACCGCAACCCCCGTTCAACAGCCAACAGCTCTTCAACTAATGTTAGTGGATTATCAATCAGCTTGTCACAAGCACGATCCTTCGCGTCTTGATTGTGGAGAATATAGCACTAAAAATGGAACTCATTCCCTCTGCCCCGGCTTGGCAGGGGAGCTGCATACGTACAAAAGGATGCTACCCTCGGACTGCCTCAGCACGAGCGGACGTGAAAATATTCTTTGCACATCTCTACATCCTATAAAAGATATCCAACTCTACTAGTATATGTCAAAACACTACAATGCCCGGCCCCCAGTTCCTCGCCTATCCCGGCCAGGGCGAAGCCCTCCGCTCCCAGCTCTGGTACAGCCAGCCCGCTCGCATCGGTGACCGCATAAAAATCTCCGCGGAGTCAAGATACCTTCTCTACCCGTTATCCCCCTTACCCTTTTCCTCCACACCCCCTCCCTCCACTGTCCCCCTTAACCCCCAACTGACCTCCTCCTCCCGACAGGAGGCTAAGACCCCACCACCAGCGTCATAAAACCCTCACTCATTGAAGAACTCGAAAATGCCTTTAAAAACGTGGACCTCGCCCTCCACGATGCCCGGAACAGGCTAGGAGCAGGTGTACAAAGTAATAATGTACGTTCTCAAAAGCGTTATGGTTAACGAGTTCCTAAGAAGGGCGATTGAGAATCTGAAGAAGTGGGTGCCGGGCTATCAGCCTTCGCTGACGGCAGTGGGTGTGGCGAAGTTAGGGGTGGGGAGTTCGGCGGGGGTGAGGGTGGAGGTGGAGGTTGTTGCTTATGATCCGAGGGAATAGGTCTCAGTATGACAGAAAATATAACAGAAGGAGAAGAGTGAGGGCCCAGCAGGAATTAATTACTTTTAAGAGTTTTTGGTACCTGTTCCGTGATTCATCCTCGCCTTTGCTGCACGCCAGCCAGGACAGGTCTCTTCACGCAACTTCTCCAACTTTGCCTCGTATTCCCTCTCCGCGTTCTCTCTCAGCTCGGCGAACCCTTTTGCTACCTCTTTCTTCTGATCATCGACTGATTGAGGAAAATGACTGCCCGATTGCCAATTTCCTGCAACGTCGTCCAAATGCAGAGAATTACTGCGCCAGAGGTTTGGGATGCGTCTCCAGCGCCTTGATAATCGACTTCTTTGGGACGATCCATCCCTAATCGCAACAATCTCTGCCGCCATCTTGTACGCGAGATGTCTCGAAATACGGTCAGAGGTGTCATTTAGCGCCGCCTCTGATCGTCGCAGCACTCGCAGCTTTTCTGACCGCTCCCTCTCCAACTCCAGTCTTCCTTCAACATATCTCTTTCTGGGGCCCCATATTTTTTTCATGTGTGCGACCATCTTTGGATTAGAAGAAAATTGGTCGAAAAAGTCGGGTTCGGGTTTTTTGGAGGCATCGCTGTCCGTGGTATCAAAGCTCGTCACCGTCGGCTCGTTCTTTAGCTCCTGAACCGGCTCCGATGTCGACATTGTATTTGTAGAGGCTGCGATGAAGTATGAAAGGTGAGGTAGGTAGAGGTTTGGACATTGTTTCCGAAAGGAGGTAAGGTGCAAAAGCCCAGACGGAGCAGAGGGGAAAGTGTTGGTTATAGGTGTCATAGGGTTTCGGCAGATGTCGGCTTCGGGGGAAAACTGACTTCTAGAAACGCTTTATGCTTCGCTATCGATAGCATCAGCCGGTTCGGACCAAACCCAAGCAAGCCGTGACGCATGTAAACTTTGGTCGTAGGACGCCTTTAATTCTGGACCGAGGATTTTGTGACACGTGGGCACCCACGACAAACGCGGGTGGGTTGAGCTTCTACCAGTGGAGGTGGCCCGGCGACAAATCAAACTCGGAATAGTTAGAATTGGAAGAATTGGCTGCGTTGCGCTCATTTGGCTGCATTGTAATTGTTTTGCGCCATTGAGGTGGTGTTTTACACGATCGCGCAATTGGCGAAAGTCTGGCAGGTGGCAGGATTGGTGTTGCGCAGGGTTAGGGTTATGAATAGTGGAACTCAAAGTCATCGTAGGGTAGCGATTTTCATCACGTCTTTGAGATCCGCCGACTTCCATCCGCTCAGCCAACCCACTAGGCAATTCCTGCAATTCCTGCTGCTGTGGCACCCAAATCCGATACTCGCTTAGAGAAATCACCCCTCAAAGACCGTGCAGCCGCGCGTGCAGCCGTGAGTAGGTTACAGCGACGGCACGGGACAGATAATTCCTCCTCTCCGAAAGGCCAGGCCCGTGTTAGCCATGCCATGTTGACGCCAGAAGGTCTGCAATAGTTCATGTCCCGCGACTGCAGCCATTATGTCAGCGTATCAACGAAGATGACATATTGTTGGCTCAGCGCGGGGTATTGAGCGTCCACCCTCCAACGCGGGAAGCAATGCAGCGAGCTGCCAAGTCCTGCCGACTTGCATCATGCAATTTGTCAGTTACGGAATTTCCAGGTAGCTTATTACTGGGTATAAAAAGGTACACGATGCCAAGGAATGTTCAATTCAGTTGTCGTCTTACACGTATAGCCTCCTACATGTTCCCGTCTGCTGGAGCATTGGGCAAGCTGAACCAAAATGAAGCTCACGACTGTCTCCGCCGTCATCGCCCTGCTAACGCTGGCGGGACTGACTGCTGCTTCCGGCACTCCAGAACCCAAAGCGCCTGGCCTCACTTACCTCTACACTGTAAACATCACTGGGGGTAACGCGGCTACCGTCGGCCCCGGTCCACGGGGGACTCGAATTGTGGTCCCGATTCTCAACGGCACCTTTTCCGGGCCAAAGTTTGGCAAAGGTGAGATTCTCTTGGCCACACCCCCCCTTTCAGCACCAGAACATTTACTAAACTCATTCCAGGAAAGGTCCTACCCCTCGGCGGCGACTGGGAGCTGATCGACGCCAACAACCCAAACGGGACCATCACCATCGACGTGCGGCAGACCTTCCAGACCGACGACGGCGCCATCATCCAAGTTTTCGAGACGGGCGCGACCCAGGCAGACGGCACGGCCCATGTGCGGCTAACATACGAGACGGGCAGCCAGAAGTACTACTGGGTCAACTCGATCGTCGCTATCGGCACCATCCGTCCCCTTCCCGTCCCGCCTGGGTCTCTGACGATTGACGCGTGGCAGATGAAGACGCCCTCCTAGAACACAGGCATAATGGTTGGGTTGTAATGGCCTAAGAGGGGGATTGTTTCTTTATCTCGGGTATCAGCCTATTTAAATGTTGCGAGAGCGTTGAACTCAAATAGCTTCGAACAGGTCTAGAAAGCTATCAATAAGATATTTTACCAACCAATCTAGCTTCACACCTAGGACTCCAGGAACAGAGAAGGTGCTTAGGTTTCCCTGGCAAGTGGCGTTGCTGAAGTATCTACTTGAACTCTTGCCTACTGCGCTCTGAATTGCGCTTTGTTCGGCAGTGTACAACGGGAGAAAGCTGGGTGAAGAAGAGATAGAGGTGCCAGAGCTGGCGGAGGTGCTGAGGGACTTGAATGCCAAGTCTAAACAAGAGACTACACGAGAGAAGAGCCAGACTGAGAGTTCCCAGCCGCAAACCGGAATTTTTTCCCACGGCCAGGCAGGTCCTAGGCGGCATCCTTAGTCACACGCCGGGTGGAAACCATCGAGAAAAGGACCGCATCAGCGGAAAATACAAGAGACCATCAATGCAGTGACTGACGCCGCTGGAACACAGACAGCTGTGTAGAGGTATACGGATGTTAGGGAGGCGTATGTGCATAGGGTCATGTATGGAGAAGGCGATACTTATTTCGTGAACTCGTATCTTGAGGAGGGCTTTCAGGACGTGGAGGTGATATCTCTGATCTTGGAAACTCTAGGAGGTGGATTGATGGGGAAATAAAACAGCAGTAGTCAGCAACAAGTACCTACATAGCTGCTTATTAATTTACTATATAGTGTATTGCTAAGTCGAGTGAACAAATCCTATAGGCAACTGAGCTTTCCAACACACGGTACAAGTTACCTAACCCTAGATACCTCTATACCTACCTCTATAGTCCCCCCCACAAGATTTCTTACCAAGTCCAGATTAGTCGCAGAGCCCAAGCACAGGGTGAGGCAACCAATTCGACCTTGGCACTCGGCCCACCTAGGTCGTCAGACGAGTCCCGGTCCTGCCAGCTCACCACAGCCGCCATCGGCTGCGCTAGTTTTACTACCCCCTTAACTGCATTGTGCATCTACACGCGGCAGGTACTTATCAGGAAATATTTTTGGGAGAATTTTACTTTTGTTGTTGCCTTGGTATGCATCTCAACTTGGCGCTTTGTTGCGGCTTCCTTTAGCGCATGCATGCTGACGCGAATAGGGGTGCACCATCGTCTTGTCTGCGTCTACGCACTTGAGCATATTATCTTCCTAAACGGAGGACGAGTGGAATTTTGTCCGTTGTTCTACATGAGAAGTCTGCTTCTAACTTCTCTCAGGCGCTGTTTATGGTAGAACAGAGTACAGGCTAGCTAGAAAGTTAGGGGAGTGTTTGGCTGTTTGCTATATATCGACTCTGGCTAATTCGCGACAGCCCTCATCCCGGAAGATATCTTCGACTGCCTAACGACAATGATTAACTGGACTTAAACAACACAAATTCATTTCCATGTTAATGGTCTCATGAAAATGCCACTTGTCAGAGGTGGGCAGCAATGGTGTGTATATTGTGTGTGGAAGGAAGGAAGACCGTGGCCGTGGCGAGAGGGTTGGCTGAAATACTGCCAGAGAGGTGGGGCTAGCTGCGTTACCTCTCCCAGCAGGCCTTCGGAGAGGCTAAAAATGCAGTGACTCGGTGCTCGGCCTTTCGGTCTTAAGCCTTTAACGCGAACCAGTTGTCAACTCCCGTTCTTTGGCAACCTAACCTCTTTTGTGAGACTGTGAGACCAAACTGTGGTCAACTGTGGTGTGTATTGCTATAGAGAAAAGCTAACAGAGGAGAATTCCGTGGGCCTTTCGCTAGGAAACTGTGGTGGGCAGAACCCGGAGACGGCCCCACTGTGGGGCCTCTCACATCTTGCCATTCCATATCATTCACTCTACACCTTTTCCTTAGTGTTGCTAGTCTACAAGTCCCTACCATAGGCTTCTAATAGGGGGGCACCCACGCACGGCCCATTTTAATAGGGGGCACCCCCCCTCATGCGTGGTTAGGGTTTGGTATGGGTAGAAGATTGATCTAAGTCCGTTTGCATCATTGGCCGTTTGCACCATTCCACCTTGTGACAATTCTGCCATCTTCAACTAAATTTCGACCTCACTCAGGCACCACAACACCAACAACGGTTTGTCGCATCGCTCCAATATGGTTCCTATGGCTAATAAAATGGCCAGACTATGCCCTGAAGCAATTGGAAGCGCCAGATTCCCGTTCGTTGTCGCGCAACCGCGGAGTTCCGCAGTTGCAGCAATGTCAACCAATGCAGGGCGGACCGTGATCCCCGACAGCGACAGCGACGGCGAGCCGTACTACTACAGTGATATCAACGGCGAGCCATACTATTATAGCGATATTGACGAGGTTCACAAGCCTTCTGAGACTTCTGGTCGCCGTACAGCCCGGCGTAGCGAAATGCCCAGACTCTGCGTTTTTCCACTACACTGCGCCCATTGCTTTCTCCGTGGCTTTGACCGTGCGGCCGCTCCTGGTCTTCTTCGCAGGCCTTGCAGGGACCAAACTCAATTCTCCCACCTGTTCGTTGGTGGAGACGCCCGTTGCAGCCCGCTTCCTTGACTGAGTAACTGGCTCCTTGGCTATAAGCAAAGAAGGCCGTGGGCGTGTGTAGCTGCGCAAAGCTGTTCTGGGCGGCTCCGGCTCAGAGCCCACATCAATCTCAGGCTCCGCCACAGACTCGGGGGTTGGGGTGCGGCGACAGATTTC
>Ga0247780_1001004_pt1 | contig 20717 bp, 17 predicted proteins | sample UWRJL079202R5_FD_179927 | JGI IMG/M metagenome (GOLD analysis project Ga0247780, IMG submission 179927) | Plant litter microbial communities from Arlington Agricultural Research Station in Wisconsin, United States - UWRJ-L079-202R-5 | ecosystem: Environmental > Terrestrial > Plant litter >... | reverse complement strand
CCCAGCGCGACGACCCCCTCCCTAGCATGGGATCCGATCAGCATACAACCTTGACATCAGACAGATGATCTTGACACCAGAACAGATGATCATGACATCAGACAGACGAGGGAGGGCACAATTGGTTCGGGCGACTCACAGAGCAGCGGGGTCGGCTGGGGCCAAGGGACAGAGGTGAGTGTCCCCGCACAGGCACCGGGAGAAATGCGGCTGGTTGGTGGCGCCGAGAGCTTTGGCGGCGGCGACGGCGGCAGCAGCAGCGGCTTCGTCTACGGCGGCGGCGGAGGACTGCATGATGAAATTGTTGTTGTTTTTATCGATGAAAAAAACTTTTGTTCGAAATTGGTTTCTTTCTTTTGACACAAATGAGATGAACGGGCGAGGAGAGGAATGGGAGATCGGGCGGGATACCAGAATATTTAGTCCACCCGACGAGCCTGTGAAGCAAAAACTCTCGACAGAAACGACTCTCGACGGCAATAACGATCTTAACAATGACGATACACTATTCAGCGGCAACAGCAACATGGCAACAACGCTACTCCGCAGCAAGACCAGCACCGGCAGTAGCAGAACGGGCAATGCTTCCAGTCATCAAGGTTCGTTGGTCTGCAGCTTTGCAAATGAGAAGGTGGGGCTTCTTTTCTCGAGAGCACGTCAGCGGCAATGTTGACAAGAGCGACTGTCTTGCTGCTGCCCGGCGGCCCAGTAACACGGAGGACCGTTTCCCCCCCCCTCCCCCCCATTTAAGATTCCCAAGAAGGAGTTTCCACTGGCTGTTCAAGCGGCAGGAACTGGGCAGCAGCATCGCTGCACACCAGTGCAGTCCAGCGTTCCCCTGAGACGGCTCCTCGACTTATCACTTCCGGACCAGGTGTTTCAACAGTGATCGCTCCCGCGTCGGCCTACCCGAAGCTCATCAGACCACCATTACGTCACCCAGAGCCAGCTGAAGAAGCCTCGAGCACGTTTACCCGAGCCCACCAGAATCTACCCGACCCAATCCGCCTTGGAAGGCGCCCGACACTCTGTCCAATCCGTCCCGAAGCACCCAAGCCCACTTGTCCCTCCTGCATCAAGTTTGAGATTTGGTCATTCCATAATTTCAAGCTGAGGCAATTCGCAATCTGGCTGGCCACCATTCCCAGCCATTCCCGATAGTTGTAGCGAATTTCCCTCCAAAGAAGCTGTCCTTCAGGATTCACCTCCCTTGACCCAACAAGCCAGCACGCTACCAAGCCCACTCCTAGCGGCTGACGTTCAGGTGGCCGTTTAAGCACCGGAAATAGGGACTGCCGACGATAGTGAAAGTCGTGAGATGTAGGTGCTTGATTGTGCCTGGAGGAACTCCTAAAGCGAAGCGGGAAGTTCCGAAAGGTTCTTCAGCGATGGCTCGACCACGACACAAAGAAGCACAGGCCAGCTCCGCACAGGCCAATTAGACTACCGCTTTGGGCTTAGACCAAGAGGTCATACGGGGAACTGGCGCATCGACCGCTAAACCAAAAGGTACTCGCAAATTGACAACCCGACTGTCAGCTTTGTCACTTCCCACTTATAGGTTGCCTGGGGGTCGCCGAAGCCCTCGCAAGGCTCAGGTTACAGTGCCGACGAACACAGAAGCCAAAGTTGGGGCTCGTCTTCAGTAGCTGGGAGGGGCCGGATCAGCCAATCAAGCCGAGCCACACCAGCCAGCCATCTGTAGCACTCCTCGAGCATCCCCCTGAGTTGGGCAGAGCAACGATAAAAAGTTGAGCACATCTTGAATATCCTCGGTAAGCTGTGGCCCACATCACATTGGTTGATCAGGGCTGCTGTGTTTCGGTAGGATATCCGTGTCTTATCTCATTTGCGAACGACCCAAGTCCTATGAATGAGGGGGCGGCTCGCTAACCGCTGTTGCGATGAGGATTTAACAACTAGTGTCACATTTTTGGCCAATGTCTCGTGCAGGGTTTGACTTGTGAGGAAGGAACGCATTCGTGGCCCTTTAGCGGGTGCTGCGTGGCAACGCTTGATTGGTATCAAGTAAGCTGCGAATGGTAATTGGCTAGTGTTGCCAGCCCGGAAGGAGACTACTGCCAAGGTTACAAATATTAGGGTGACAGGGAATCCACTGTTAGCATTCTCGACCATTCCAAGGCAAGCCACAAACAGCAGCCTCTTCACCGAACTAACATTTGTAGCCCCGGCAGAGGTAGTTATAGACGGAGCCTCTTCCGTCCTCCCGCCGCAAGTTGCAGTGTTGGCTTTGCCGTTTATGGAGAAGCTCCGCTTTGGTTTGTGTCCCCCCAACGCGGACAATCATGCAGCTGCCGGGAGGCCCCGCGCACCATATTTCGCCCTCGCCGAAACCAACAGTGGCCGTTCTCATCTGATGGTATCGAAGAGCGAGGAAGTAGCTGCTTAAAGTTCGATATCTTAAGCTGTCCGTTTCGATCTCCTCCTTACGATGTTGGCCGCCGGGGCCTGCCTCGTCGCTTACGCCACCTGCGCCGCCGCAGACGGCGGAGATGATATCGCCAACAACTTACCTACCGACCTAGCTCCGTAAGTAGCGCTGTCTCTGTATCATAATTAGTGTACTGATGCTGCATCGCACGCACTTAGGCTGCTGGCCCTCTTCGGAGAAAGGGTTACCACGCAGTTCATGAGCCAATCCATGGGCTGGGCTGACAATATTATCTTGGCAATGGCCCCGTTGGGCATAATCACCGCCGTTGTTGGCGCTATCCGAGTTGGCGGGCCGCCGTGGCTCAAAGCCATCATTGGAAGAGCTAGGGAGAGCGAAGCCGTCGCTGAGTCCGAGCTGATGTCTTCCACCTCGAATGAGGTATGCGAGCTCTGGAACGGCGGCGAGGTCGTGAGAGTGATGGGCGCAGGGCCCATCCGGGAATTCATCCTCCTCCTGCCCGAGGAAGGTGGGACGAGTGAGCCTGGGAACCCAATAATCGCCCAGAATGTGCGGGTAATGGAAATGAAGGACAGCGAGAAGGTCGGCGAGAAGAAGGACAGCGGGAATAAGTACCTCCAGGACGATGGTAAGTAAAATGTATCCAACCCTCCTCCATTACCGTGTCTTACGTTCTTTTTAGCGCCTAGCATCCGAGAATGCATCCTCGGAAGGCTCCTTCAGCCAGATCGTGGCGACGAGGAGTCGGACGACTTCCCGGTTATTCTTCGAAACACCATCGGCCATCAGCCCAATCTCGTCCCCGCACCCAACCTTACGCTCAATATCCAGAACCAAGTGGGCAGGAGAGAGCTGTATGCGGTTGCTGCGCTTGGCATCATCCTTCAGCTCGGGGTCGTCATCTTCTCCGGATTTGCCACATACCATCTCACGCTACGCAAGGATGAAAACCCCGTTGCTGGCTACGCCTTTCCGTGCACTGCGATTGGTACGCTGCTCCTGGTGGCCGGCATTCTCACCTGTGCCTACGTCGTCGAGACCAGCACGATGGAGAGCAGGTACCGTCCGGCGGCCGGCAAGGCAGCTCGAATTGTCTGGCTGCAGAGATCTGGAACCGTCAACGACCAGGCTTTTGAGCCCTTTGCCATCTTCCCCGAGAGCGCACAGCCTCTCATTACGACGTCGCGACGAGCACAAAAACAAAAATATGTCGCGGTCACTATCGGGACCATGGTCAGCATCTGTGGCTTCGCCGCGCAGTTTGTCGGGCTGCGTGGTATGCACTGGTCTGCCCCGTTGGCCCAGCTTGGTGCAATTGTCGTCATGACCATCCTCAGAACGTTGGTCCGTCGCAATCTTGCCAAACCCCTCTACTCGCAACCTCTTCTTCCAGGCCATGAGATGGATTGGTTGGCCATGACTCTTGGCGGGGTTCGCGAGAATACCCCTTGGCTGTGTCCCTCTACAACGAATGAAGACGCCTATTGGAGACATTGGTGCGGCGAAAAAGGCGGCGAATGCGACAAGGACGGCGGCTGGGACTGGAGAATTACCGCGGTGGAAGATGCCACACACTGCAGCAAACTAGAGACGAGCTCAAACAGCATCCCCGCCGACCCCAAAACCCTAGTAGAACAGCTGCAGGACCAGGAGGATTCGACAGCCCACAGGGTGATGTTGATACGGAGAAGTCTTGGTGCGCTGGCTGACTGGCACGGACCTGCGTCTGTGGAGGCCATCTCCCTGGCGCGTGCGATAGAGGCGACGATGGATGCCCTCTTTGGTCCTACGCTGCCAAAGGGAACGCTCACCTGGTCCATCCCAGCCGCCAAGTCGCTCCAGGGGTCCGACCGCGAGCCAGTCCGCTTTCGCGTGGAACTGCTCGAAAATGGCAGGTGGAAAGCCTACTCGGACGAGATTGAAGCAGCGCTTTCGCTGTGGCTGTATTCGGTCTACGAACAGGAGAATCCAAAGAAGCAACGTAACGTAGTGAAAAATCGAAAACCGACAAAGGACGACGCGTGGTTGCGGGCAAAGGGAACACCAGTAAAACAGAGCCTGCAGCTCCTTGGCTCATACTCAGAATGCCTGCACCAGCACCTCCGCTGGTGGATGCCTAATGGTGCCGTCAGAGTCCGCGAAGTTGAGCAGATCGAGGAGGCAACCGATGACGGCACCACAATCGAGGTGGAGACGCATCGAATCGTCGGATTCATGTCTGGCTCGAGCCCTAGTTCTCCTTCAAGGGATCAGCCACAATTCTACAAGGTCCGACCTTCGCCAGCAACCGCCAGCAACGATACAACTGACTGCCGAGGCGGTAATGGGGAGAAGGCGCATGTGGTTTTGGCAACCGAATCATATAGCTCCCTAGGGACATTATTCGCCCAGCACATGTTCTCTATCTTCATGTGGGCCGCCGTGAAGAACATGGCAGGTCCTATGCCCGGTGGAGTGGATATATGCCCTACAGAAACGGGCGAGGCCAGCCACGATGCAGCGTGGCATTCCTTCACGCTACAGAACAATCAGCTTTCCAAAATGGCCCAGGACATCCACAACACCGGGCTTGGAAGCCTGGAGGAAGTCTACCAGTGCATCATTCCACCACTCAGCGGGGAGGATAGGCTACCTTGTGTTGATGCCATCATTGAATGGACGAGAAAATACGCCCGGCCGCACGAACAGCGAGGGCATTGGAAGGAGGCTGCCGATGTGTACTTGTGGCACTTTCGAACAGCGAGGAAATACCTACAACACGAGTACATTGTCGCCAAGGCCACTGCTCTGTTGATGGAGTGCATAAACGCAGTCACCGACGTTTTAAAGATCAGGAAAGCTCAGCAATTAGGACAGGAGGATACCCAAGAGCTAGAGCAGGTCAAGTCGATACTTGACAACGAGTTACGAAATGCCGATATCAATATCGTAACACGTCTGCTCAAGCTATACAGGGTACAAGGCCGCTCTTGGGGATGCTCATTTATTGAAAATACCAACCCTTTAACCGGTGAAGACAAGACGCTCAAATTCACAGGTCTGCACTGGATGGCTCACAAGGAAGACTGGCGTCTCGAAAGCGACCTAAACCCAGGTGCAGTAGGGATTGACGAGAAGGACATCCTCGACTGGACACCACTCCATTATGCAGCTGCGAAACCGTGCTCTGGGGCCTTATCAACACTGCTAAAATATCGGGCCAACGTCAACGGACAAGACGCCCATGGACGAACACCGTTACATTATGCTTGCCGACATGGAGATGCCTCAGTTATGCAAAGTCTCTTACGAGCAGGTGCAAAAATTAACACACAGGACATTGGTGGGATGGCGCCTATACATTACGCAGCTATGCATGGAAGCAGCTCCGTATTAGAATCACTTATTGAGGCAGGGGCAGATATAAACTTTGTGGACAATTTAGGGTGTACCGCATTGCTTTGGGCTATATCGAAGGGACATACCAACATAGTTCGGCGTCTCTGGAGAGATTTGAAAACAGGACTGCGTGATCATAACGGCAGAACTGGTTTACACCTGGCAGCAATTGCAGACGTGGATGAAGCTTCCAAAAGGGATGATGTGGTCAGGGTGCTGCTTGAGGAACTGCTTGAGAAGGGTGCTGCCATTATCGAGTCTAAGGATCGGTTTGGAGGGACGCCGCTACATTTGTCCGCTAGGAGCGGGCATGAGGCCGTGGTGGAGCTGCTGCTGGATCGGGGTGCTACGATTGATGTGAAGGATGGTGAGGAATGGACACCACTGCACTGGGCTGCTGATAGCGGGCATGAGGCCGTGGTGAAGCTACTGCTGGACCGGGGTGCTACGATTGATGTGAAGGATGGTGAGGAATGGACACCACTGCACTGTGCTGCTGATAGCGGGCATAAGGCTGTGGTGAAGCTACTGCTGGACCGGGGTGCTATAATTAATACGAAGGATAATATAGAACCGACACCACTGCATTGGGCTGCTAATAGCGGGCATGAGGCTATAGTGGAGCTGCTGCTGGATTGGGGTGTTACGATTGATGCAAAGGATAGCACAGAACAGACACCACTGCACTGGGCTGCTAACAGGGGGCATGAGGCTGTGGTGAAGCTACTGCTGGACCGGGGTGCTACGATTGATGCGAAGGATAGTATGGAATGGACACCACTGCACTGTGCTGCTGATAGCGGGCATGAGGCCGTGGTGAAGCTACTGCTGGACCGGGGTGCTACGATTGATGTGAAGGATGGTGAGGAATGGACACCACTGCACTGTGCTGCTGATAGCGGGCATAAGGCTGTCGTAAAGCTACTGCTGGACCGGGGTGCTACGATTAATGCGAAGGATTATGGGGAACAGACACCACTGCACTTGGCTGCTAGGAGCGGGCATGAGGCTGTGGTGAAGCTACTGCTGGACTGGGGTGCTACAATTGATGCGAAGGATGGTGGGGAACAGACACCACTGTACTGGGCTGCTAGGAGCGGGCATGAGGCCGTGGTGAAACTGCTGCTGGACCGGGGTGCTACGATTGATGCGAAGGATTATGAGGAACAGACACTACTGCACTGGGCTGCTAAGAGGGGGCATGAGGCTGTGGTGAAGCTACTGCTGGACCGGGGTGCTACCACCACTGCACTGGGCTGCTAGGAGCGGGCATGAGGCCGTGGTGAAACTGCTGCAACTAAAGTCATAACTACATCCCATCTATTCCTGTCCTGCCGTCCTCCCTACTCTCCTCTCTATTTTTCTAATCATAGCGTGCCACCAGAAGGGTCTGGGAGGCTGTGTTAATATATACTTATTTACTAATTCTAGTGCCTTCCAGATATTCCGATGATGATGCACTGGTCCCGCTTTTACGTTGAACTTGCAAATATAAAGTGATGTTATTTGGGCTGATAGAATTGGCATCACATGAATTAAAGTCAGTTGGATAGATTACCAACTTGACAAGAAAAGCTAGCAGGCACCTTCCTCTATGAGTAATCTCGACCGCAACTCATTGAGATAGGCTGACCATTAAAACTTGTCCGGTCACTTGTCCCCCTCATTGCCATTTCTCCCGTTCCGAGGACGAGTTGCCTGCGCTCGCCAGGAAGATGACGGCGTTGCGTCGCGCGAGCTGGACCGACGTGATGGCGTCATGGATGGACGGATCGGTCTCGGCAAACCCAAACGACATGGAGATGACGTCCATCCGGTGCTGCTCGCTAGCCCATTTGATGGCCTGGGCCACCGCATTTTTGCTTTCGGAGAGCGAGAGCGAGTCCGTGTCGGCGGCAACGCGGGCGATGTAGACTTCGGCGAGCGGAGCGGCCTCCATCAGGAACTGGGCCATCAGGCTTCCGTGGCCGAACGTATCGACGCTGCCCCCAGCATCAACTTCAACATCAACATAACTCGGTTTGTTGGCGGCGGTGCGGCCAGGGGAGGGGACAAAGTCGGCAATTTTCCGAATCTTGGCCCGTCTCGCCTTCATCAGGAAAAATTCCTTCGTCAGGTCCACTCCCGTGTCAAGGATGGCAATCCTGATGGGGTTGGGTGGTTTTATGGTCTTGCTTTTCCACCGCGCCTGGATCTTGTGGACGATGGTAGAAATTTGGCAATTAAGACGACGTGGAAGAAAACGCAGCGATATCACCGATACTGTCCGTAACAAAGTCAACAAAGACCCAGGATACGATAATCACGCTCAAATGTCTCGACAGGATCCATCTGGTGAGGCACATCATGAACTCGAGATGCTGGTTCACGATGCCTACGCCATCTGCGCACGCTCATTTGCGTCGTGCAAAACCTGCCCTCCTCTCTCGCCGGAGTCTCTGCAACTAGTGGAGGACGAGGCGAGTCGGTTCGATGTCTGGGCTGCCAACACTGGGTCTTGTCAGGACCCATCCCTCTCTTCATCGCTCGACCACCGGCTCTGCAACAGTCCAAGCACTCGGGAGATGGTTGTGCTCCTTCTGCGAGCCGTTCGGGTAAACTTAGATTATGGTATGCGCATCACCAGTCTCTAAGTCATCGGGTGTTACTAACGCTTAAGACAGCGACTGGCATATTTGACGAACCTGATGAGGCTCTGGACAAGCTGGGTCACCAACACGGCACCGAACAAGAGCACGTCTTACCAACCGCAAGCAAGATCGCCAGCGATCTGTCTGGTGATGCATTGCAGGCGGTCCACGGGCTGGTCGGTCAGTTGAAGAAGCTTTCCACGGCTCTTCGACGAGCAACAGCCAATGAGTACAATGTCCAGGCAGCAAGACGACGGGGCATGGACAAGGATGGGAACGACATGGGAAAAGGTGATGAGCTCTGGGCTCAAACTATTGTTAGCTTCTGCTTTCCCAGCGTCACGGACGAGATGAAACATGTCCTCAGCACTGGGGTCTCATTTCACATAAGGCAGTTCCGAGACTAGAGACGGCACTATGACAAAAAACTTGAAAGAGAATAGGCTATTGCGAATGTCGAGCACCTCGCAAGAGAGGCAGAACGTCGAGAACGGGTGGAGCAACAAGAAGAAGACGAGAAAGAAGATAGTGACCAGGACGACCAAGGGGCAAAAGCAGGAAAAGCAAGAATATGTGGCGGCGGATCGATTAACACCCAGCTGCCCGGCCGTGGTGTCCGACCGAGTGTCGCACCCTTGAACTAGTCTTTTGCAAGCTCCAAGTTCGAGCCGCCTAAGTCCGAAAGCTAGTCCACTGTTTCAGTCAGCGTTCGCTCCGTGGTAGCTGGTATCTACATGGATTGGCCCCGCCCACCACGAGATGCATCTGGCACTGGCCAAATCCACAGGCACATCATGTCAACTTACAAGTACTACCAGGAAGCACCTGAAGAAGGACCTCGAGCCCTATAATTGCTTCTACCAAGAATGCGGCATGACACTGCTCAAAATGTTTGCCAGCGAAACAAAATGGGATGATCATCTCCGGGTGGCCCACTCGCCAGGGGGTACGTGGGTCTGCCGGATGACGCCGCACAAGGACGGCGATCTAAACAACAACAGCCTTGGACCCATCGTGGTGCTGAACACGGAGAACGACTTCAAAGGCCATCTCGAGACCGAGCACGTCGGCATGTATCCCAAATCCAGGATCCACGCCATGGCAAAGAGCGCATGGCGTCCCCAACAGGCCAAAGTAGAGGACATGTTCCGCGATGAGTGCCCCATGAGGTGCCCTGCGAGTATGGAAACGTCTCCGGACAAGGCTATCGTCTTGGGGGTCCCGCACGTTGCTAATCACCTGCTCTCATTGGCTCTCAAGGCCCTCCCCGAACGCAGCGTACAATCATCTAAGTCTCAGTTCATGGGCGATGATGATGATGGCAACCCAATTGTTGTAATGCGAGTGCGAGATTCAATCCACGATATACTAGAGGAGCTGCCCCAATCCGGATTTTGAGGATCCATTTGAAGAATCGTTAGCACCCTGGGAAAGAGGGCTTCGGGGCTCGGAAGATATACCACCACCGCCACCCTCGGACGGGGCGCCGTCAGGACCACTGGAATTAATCATGAACACAAGCGTGTGGGTCAATCACAGGGCGCCACTTCTGGGAGGCGCCCGACTCCGGTACTACGGCTTTTCTTCCCTTAGTTGAGAAACAACACCGCAGGCTGGACGACATCTCCCAGATCAAGGACCCCACGATGGAAACATTCTTCAGCAGACAGAAGGGGATCGACGATTTGCCGCTCTTTTTTGCTACAGACGCAACGGCGCCATGCCCGTAGAAGGTAAGCACATATAACCTAACTCAACTTGATGGTAAACAGATAACTAACGGATCGGATTAATTGCTTAACTTAAATAGATGGGGAATGGTCAGGGCTGTTCTCTGGTTCGTATTGAGGCCTCCTCCTCTTACGGACAAATTATCCCGTCCCTACTGCAAAGAAGAACTCGAGAAAGTTCCGTATAGCCTTATACAGCATATCACCGACAATCATCAGGGAGGCATCGCGGCTGCTACTTCCAACGGAGACGAGGAGACAATCCGCCAGCTTCTCTCAAACTACCCCCATACTGTTGATGAGAGGGATCAAGGTCAGCACGCACCACTATTGCTAGCTGCTAGGGAAGGCCATAGGAATATTGCCCACCTCCTGCTAAACAATGGGGCCGAAGTTGACGCCAGCAGCGGGCCTTACAGCCGTACGACCACAGCGCAAGAAAAGAATAGCATGGGGTCTGCGCGAACCAAATACTCAGGTGTTCTGCTTGACATAGTCGGCCATCCAGGTAAGCGTTTTCCTTGTCATACTGCGAACTCCACTCTCTCCCAGCTGCCCCTCTCCAATATTTGTTTTGAGAATAGAGGGAGGAATTGACTAACGAGGGGCTCATCAGGTGTGGAGCTGATAGAGTAGGATACTATCGACGCCCAGAAACGGATAGCGAAGGAGCACATATATACGTACAAAAGGAAGAAGCCGCCGGGCTGGGAACAGGGGATCGCACAGCAGAAACGCAAGGTAGCACTCCTCGACGCGATGCTCAAAATGTTTAGAGAAAATGACTCGCCGCACACGAAGGAGTGGGAGCTGGCGACCAAGTTCCCAGAGGTTGCCACCAAAGATCCAGAGCGCAACAAGGAGGAGCTCACGGAGAGTATTCGAGAACTCGAAGCCATGCTGAATGAGCTCACCCAGACGGGGATACTCGAGAAGGGCGCCAACGTGAATACACAAGGCGGCGTGTTCAGCACTAACACTACGCTTCATGTTGCCTGTCACGGAGGCCACAAGAAGATCGTTCAGATCCTACTTAAGAAGGGCGTTAACCGGTAGGTTTATTACCTCTTAGTTAGGCAACTAGAAACCCCCCTGTTACTAAGGATATGGTATAGGCTCGGACGATAGATGGATTATAAAATGCTTTAGCTGTTTGTTAGGATATGTCCTAACTGTTATGTTCCTGACAGACAACTAATGCTGATCTCTCGTCTCTCTCTTCCTCTCTCTCTTTTTATATCATAGCGTGCCACAGGGGGGCTCCTTTAATTTATAGCCGTCATAGTATTCTAGAGTCTTTTCCAGACCTCACTTCTCTAACCATTTGCCTGGAGGAACTCTTAAAGCGAAGCGGGAAGTTCCGAAAGGTTCTTCAGCGGCGGCTCGACCACGACACCACAAAAGCACGGACTAGTTTTGCCGCACGAGCCAACTAGAATTACCACTTTTGGTTTGATTTGCACATGTCACGCGCTCTCTCTGGCGAATCAGCTCGGGCCGGAACGCGATTTTACGGCGAGCGCCCAGCGAGCCGCGAAATCGTGGGGAGGCACGTTCAAAAGCGGGCACTTTGAGAGTTCCTCCAGGCTTCCTTTTGCGGGCCGCTTGTCGGCACGGTCTCTCCTGTTTCTAAGATGGATCGCGCCGAAACGCCTACTGGAAATCTACCTGGTCCGTGCGCTCTAACCCTAACCCTGTTTTGGCAGGAAGCAAGCGCTACAATAGCGTCGCTGGGGCTATAAGGGGGTTAGCGGAACGAGACTGGCACGAGGTCGGAGCGATCTTGCAGCGAGGAATGGCAAAAGAAGGAAAAAACCAACGCGGTATATGCCTTGGTGCGGACGGCGGTCTTGAGAGGAGGAAGCCCAGCTATGGCAGCGATGTGGAAGAGGTGATGTGAAGAAGGAAAAGCTAGATCTGGTGGGAGAAACAGGCCCTATTTTTGATAGGGAGGTAAGGGTCTGTGCATGACGACAAACTCCCAGCACTTCGATTCAAGACTGCTAATTTTCGAAAATGGGACGCATTTTGGCCATTTCTAATACAGGGGACCAATTCTGGGCCCACTCGGCTAGAGTTGAAGCAATTCAGCATGCTGCGGCGCAGCCTGCCGAAAATGGTAATCAGGGTGAGCAAAGGTAAGCTAGCCTGAGCAAATCCTGAGCAGGGTCCGAGCCGAGCCTGAGCCAGGGTGAGCATTGTCACGCGGGCAAGGTACGAAAAAGGAAATTTGGTGTGCCCAGATTAGTCGCACATTACATTAATACTTGTGGTTGCCGAGTGCTGTCACGCAAACGGTCACATAAACTTGAAGTCCACACTGGGTCTTCATATAGCGTACTTCTCATCAATTCCATCATCCTCATTGTCTTCTACATGTATCTCACTCATCCTTTGCATCATTGGCGCTTGCGACAACCTCGACTCCAGTGCACTAAGAGCAGCACCTACACCGCCCCAGTCAGTCTGCCGGAAGACTGCTATTGGTTCATTCACCCTACGAGTCTGGGTGCGAGAGAGGGAGGTTTCAGGGACCAAGGACCTAAATCATGGGTATCCAGTCCTTCTGCAGCGTCATGGCGGTAGGCAGCGCACCTGGCTTCTGCCCGAGGTCCTCTCGGTACTGGATGCCGGCAGCACGATTTTGCCTCCGCTTCTTGCGCTTCGGTTCAAAGTCACCATCACCGTCGCTGGGTTCCAAGTTTAAAGGCCGATTACCAAGCCACTGGCGATAATCGACACCCAGGGCACAAAGGCGCTGAGCGCGTGTGTGGCTCCCGTTCATCCGAGCGATCTTGCGATATTGTTCGGCTTGGTCTAGGATGAAGTCTTCCGTTTCGAAAGCGCGAAAATCCATCAGGGGGATGCCTTCTCAAGGTATGTCCATTGCCGGATACTGAGTCAATGTTTGAGGATATTCAGGGGCAGCTGGTTATTGGTGGGACGAAATGGCTCAAGGAAAGGGCCGTGGCGATGAAGCTCGGTTGAACAGGGAAGGCAGCCGGGAGGGGCTAAGTTTGCCTGGTTGAGACTGTGCGAGAATGCATGTGACCTTCTTGGGGAGAGCTGGGGTTCAGTAGATGGTGTCTAATCATCATCTCTTTGTACAGGGGTTTGGACCACGTCACAGGTTTCCTTCTTTGTTTTCAGGAAATTGATTCAGGAGGGGTTCTCAGCTCATCCCATCAAGCAAAACGAAGTCTGTCACATCGATGCCACTATTTAACAACCATCGCCCGATCATAGGTGAAAGACTAGTTTGAGAGTCGAGAGCCGCATTAAAGTGGAGTATCATAGTACCCAAGAGGACGCAACTGCGATTACTTCGGTGACGATGGATATAGGCTTCATAGCGGTCTGGTCGAGTTTGGGGGGACTCGAAAAGCTGCAAATACGAAGAGCCTCGAAATTGGGCGCAATGGAATGTTATGGGATTAGTAGGGGTTTATATTCGTTATCCCTGGTTTGTCTGTCCCTCAGCCTTGTCAGCTTCTCGGCCCCTTCTCTAGTGCATCCCAGCTCATAGCATTTTTGTAGTCACATCACGGTCGCATTACTTAAGGCAGTTGCTTGTAGTGGCAGGAACCCCGATCTTGATAGACTAGACTAGACTATTATCAAGTCGTTGTATGCCTGTCCCAAGAAAGAGAAGATGGACGAGAATCTAAAGGCAGCGGAGAAACTATACCACACGTACGCGCCCCTCTTAGGCTGGACAACAGAAGGAGACATGCGCCTCAAGAATGAGATCATCGCGTTGATGGCAGCTTCATCTCTCGACACGGCCACGGCAGCAGTGAACAAAGCTTGGCGAGCATCCAAAGACACGATATTTTAGCTGGCAACAGCGATCGGGGCGGTCCATGACCATCTCTGCCTCATCTACCAAACCCAAATCCATGTCTGAGTTGAAGGTAGTGGCAGCAATTCCGATCTTGATTTGACTGGGCTAGACTATTGTCAAGGTGTTTTATGCCTGTTTCTGTCCATGACTATCTCTGCCTGGTCCACCGAACCCCAATCTATGTCTGTCTGTGTTATGTTCTGAAGGTGGCGTGTTCTTTCTTGGGGAAGACATAGTCTGTCACGGCCAGCATCCGGGAGGTCCTCCGCGAAGTCTCGAACTCCCCGTCAACTGCCGACCTTTCCAGAAGACTTTCATGTGCGCCGATGTGTGCGCGGTCCAACAAGACGGAAGCATCATTTGTCGGGCTTCCATGGAGAATCCCAGGGCCCAAAGATGAAATTATTCTTGCCAACCCTCAGCTTCCTCCACATCCCCACTCCTCCACATCCCCACCCTCCCCATCCTCGGTGTAGCTTGCTCGACGTGCTTGATTTCGGTCTAGTATGGCCGCTTTTGGTCAGCATTGAATTTGCCATTGAATTTTAGCTTCTGGTGGGGGGAACACTCACGGCTTTGGCAGAGGAGTCTCCCGTCGAAACCACGCTTCTCGTCCAACTCGATGGCGGAGTCTGGGTTGGAATTAGAGTCGTCCACCGGGAATGTTGTGGGGAATACCTACCAGGAGCAGTTGGGCTCTGGGAAACTAGAGTCGCGCCACCTCCTGTTGCGCCACCTCCTGGCTGCGTTGCCTGCCATTTGTGGCGTCAGGGGGTGGCTTGTGCGCTTGTTTTGACCCCTTTCGTGACGAAGCAGGTGTTTCGCTTCTCTCGGGCAAAGTACAGCTAGGCTCGGAGGTTTGTATGATTTGGTGTCTAGCGAGTCGGTTTGGAGGTTTGGGCTTGTTCAGCTGCTTGCAGGAATCGTGACAAGTCTAAGCTCTGCCCTCGTCGTCGCCACGGCGGAGTGCAATGCTGGTGACCCCTCGCCTTGCTTTCGCCAGCAATGTAGGTAAATGCCAGTTTTTCTGTGCCTTTGCCAAGATCTCTCGTTGTAATAATCTCTATTCTTGCCCGCATTTTGTACGAAGATCGCGTCAAAGGCTTTTCAGACCTGGGTGAAGTCATTGCTTTGCTGTCCGTGACAGAAGACCACCCTGTACGAGCCACAAATCACAAGAAGTCACACTATCCAGCCCTGTCTTTCAAGCCTTCCTATCTTTGTAATCTGAGGATTGGTGGCCAGGTCTTCCAGTGGTTGCTGAGGAGCCAGGTCTTTGCGAATCTCTTCAAATTTCACCAAGTCCCGTCCCCCAACCAACCCCTCCGCCAAACCACCACACTTCTTTGAATTTTGTCACCGATGTGTGATCTCTTTGCCCCAAAACGCTTTTATTTTACTTCCTTCATTCATTTTCCATGCTTGTGATCTTGATTCGAGTTCGAGATCACACACCAACCGGTAGTGGTACGCGAGTTCCGCCGCTGTGTATGCCTTTTTCCATCAACTACTTCCATCCTACTATCTCCGTCTATTTCCCATGCTTATGATCTTGGTCTGAGCTCGAGATCTCATACCAACCGCTAGTATTGAGCAAGTTCCTTCCCAGTCCCATATCACGCACCCGGACGGCGCCGTCACGCTCCCAAACAGCAGAGCTTTCAGTGCTTCTTTTTTCGGGCGTCAATGGGCGTTATGTGGTCTATTCGGGCGTGCCCCCGCTTTTTGGCGCCTTCCACGTCCCGTTGTTTTATTCCTTTTCCCACAACTTCCCATTTTGCCCCTCGCTCTTTTCCAAAACAAACCAAAACACCAACCTATTTATTCCACTCTCCTCTCTCTTCTCCCAACCTTCAACCTTTCTACCACACACTACCTTCGCAACATCATCCCCTTCTTCTCCTCCTCATCATCACCTCCATCATCGCCAACTTAGCGTCATCCGCTGAGAAAGGTAAGACAACACTTTATTTTGTCACTCTCTCCCGGGCGCTTGTCATGATGCATTTAGGAAACAGGAACAATCAGAGGGACCGATCCAGGTTGCAGTGGTCCCCATGAATAAAAACCCCTCACAGGTCAAGCCTACATACCTTCAGCTTGGCCACTGAACTCCGCCCATCTTGCTCACTTTGTCTTGCTTCTACTCCGCGAGCTTTTGCTGACCAGATCCACCAGCAGGTTTGAAGTCCTCGCGACCGGGGCTCTGGACTTGATCCAGGCCCCAAGCAATCGGAAGCTTGCATGGTAAGTTGATTCCTACATTCTCAGCACATTCTTTCCCATCATTGTCATGATGATTGCTTCAAATGTAAATCTGCTTCTAAGAATCATGATTACAATGGCCGATTCTGATCAAAACACCTCCTCATCTCCCTCTCATCACCGTCTCGCATGACCGACGCTGACTTTTTCGATATACCCAGGCCTAGCAACATGTTTAAAACCTGCGTTTTCTCCAAGTTAAAGATGGTGAGTTGATTCTCCTCCGCCCCTCTACGCTCTGTTCCATTCTGCGATGATGACTGCCTCAAATTGGAAGATCTTCTTCTGAAAACCAATGATTACGACGGCAGCACCTGTCTGACCTCACATGCCCTCATTCTCATCCTCCTCCTGCTGCTTGGTGAGGGCCGAAGCTAACTACCCTATCGACAGGATCATCATCCCCAAACCCGGATGTCTCACTGAATCGACCGCTTCAGCGCCCGTATAAGTTCCAACCAAGCCTCCTTTGCCCTCAAACACACCCACCCACATGCACATGATGACACAAAAATTTCAATCTGTCAACTGAGAGACCATGAAGACAGCAAGTTACATCGTCATCCTCATTCTGATTTGCATTCGTTCCCTCAACACCAAAACCCGTTTGCTGTGTTTCGGTCGTCGGCTAACTCAATTGCCCCCAGGTCTTTGGCGAGGATTTCGCACTTATGCTTCCAGCGGCCCAGGATGTCCATCTAGCTCTCTTGGATATCCCTTCATCCTCAACAGGTAGGCATACCTCCCATACCTGCTTCTTTTCCTTCCCGCACATGATGGATCTCAGTCTGCCCTCCAATATGAGCGGAGCTTTGCTCCCCATTGATAACATACCGGCTGCAAGGGCTAATACGCAAGCACCTTGTCTGACCTTCGCGTCTCTCTATCTTGGCACCTCGCGCTGACTGTCAAGACCATCTGCTAACTACTTGTGAGCTTCCAGCAGATTATGTCGGGTCAGTGCCATCCCTTTCCCTCTGACGCCACCGGCTTTCCCTGGCGAAAACACCGAGTCATGATGACAAAGCCGTTTCGTTTCTCTCCCAGTCCTCGAAGAGGGCCATGACGAATACACCTATTATTCGATGGTCTGAAAACTTACGCTCGCATCTCATCATTCATTCTTCACGATCGCAAAGCAGTTGTTGACCATTTGAGGTTTGCTTCCAGGTCGAGACCCGCCCAAGACTTGGTCTTGGAGATATCTCGCTACCCGTCGTTGAGGTAAGCGTCTCCCTTCTCACTCCATGCCCCTGCCTTCCCTCGACAACGTGATGATCAACCATGTTTCTTGCTTCCTCTGAATCCTGATGGAAAAACTACTCTCATACTCATTCTGACTTGTCGTCAAACTCACCTCACATTGTTTGCTTATGGTTTTGAAGTGTTGGCTAACATCTCGGAATTTTTCACAGGCTGGGATACTCCCAAGGCTTTTGCCAGACAGGTCTCAGCTACCTTGTCTCTTTCTTGTCAACGTTGGCATCGACAGGTAAGGATCTCTTTCATTTCACTTCCTGCCTTTCCCTGGGAAAGCTGACAACATGATGATCAACCATTTTTCTTGTTTCCTCTGAGGCCTGATGAGCAAACTTGTTCTCTTCGTTCTTCTGGCTTGTCGATTCTCTTCTCCCGTCGTTTCACTCCCAAGCTTGGAGCATTGGCTAACATTCTGGCTGTGTTTCTCGCAGGACATCTTCTCATCGCAGACAGACTCTCCGCAAAAAGGCAAGTCAACATCTCCCCGCCCGCTTAGCAGTTCCCCTTCACAACTTGGATGATATATAAACTTATGTGGAAGGCTTCGCGACTTCGAAGCCCAAATGCCCAACATACCTTGATTTTGGTTCTGACTCAATTCTCATCACTCACTCATATTTGGCTCTCTCGTCCTGATCAACGGCTAAATCTTCTTGATACCTAGGCCCTCTCACGAGTCGCAATAGGCATACCACGCTTTCCGAGACGCATCACACCTCCTAGCAGACTTGATCTGCATATGTTCAACCAAGCGTTATCTTCGACAGAATCTCGCTCTGGCAAGTCATCTCCTCTCACTTTCCCCCACCATAGCCCGGCCTCTATGATGACAAAAATTACACCTGTCTGAAATCTCATGATGACAACGTCATTTTGTTGTTAAGACTACTGAACGGCATCTCCTTGTCGAACATTCAACCCTCCCTGCTCTACCTCGCGGCTAACACATTTCGATGTCAAGATCCAGATTCAACTCCGATCAGGAGTCCTCACACACGCCCTGCTCGCGAGTTGCGCCGTCGTTGCATTTTGATGTGGCTGTCCTTTTCACCCAGGTAAGTGAGCTTCCTCATCTCTCAACGACCGCTTCATGATGAAAACAATTGCTATGGACGGCTTCGCCGATGACCTCAAGCCTTGATATTTCTGACCGCCACGCACATCTCCCTTTGCAATCCGGATCTTCTGTTCATGTTCGCGACTAACACTTCGTTCCAGCACGCCCTCGGGGCTCGGAGGGGATGTTTGGCTTCGGCTGGGCACTTCCCCGGGCTTTGTTGCTAACAGACGTGTCTCAGGTTTATTTCCAGGACTCGAAGTGTCAAAGACTCAAAAGTCTTCATCCCCTCCAGTCATCCGTCGCGACTCTCATTGGCCCATGCAAGCATATGATGAACAACTTGGTTTGGTCAATCATATTTACCATGACGAAAACACCTTATCTCAGTCTGACTGGCTTGCTCTCTTCTTCCTATCTAGCCCTCCTGTTGCGGACAATTGCTAACAGCTCTGTCTCTTTCTTCCAGACCTCAGAGACTCGAAGACTGGAAGACAGCGCTATCACAATACACCATTCACACTACACCGCGTTGATCTTCATCGATCCAGTTCCCCTTAGCCCCCGACATCGACACTCGTCACCGCCAGGCAAGTCTTCCCCGCCCTCAGTGGCTCACACTCCTGATCAAAGCCTCCCGGGCATGATGAAACAACTCAGAATCTAGGGGTTCCTCAACGTATAGGTTCCTTCACGCGAAACATGTCGATACCATGATTTATTTTCTTTCTGAACGCGCATTCACCATTGTCTTTGTCGGCTGTTGCTTTCCTGTCCAACTCAACGGCTAACATTTTGTTCCAGCTCGCTCTCGAGGGCCTGGGGGGGCTGTCTGGCTTCGGCTGGGCACCTCCCCGGGCTCTATGATCCTTTCCCTTAGTTGATGGAGGAGACAGAGCCTCAGCAACCACATCCTGCAGGCAAGTCACACACTCCACGCCCCTTGTTTCACACCAGCAAAGCCATTATGATGAACAAAATACGATATACGACGGTATTTGATTCCGAGCACCCGATGCGGAGAAATCGTCAGTCTCAGTCTGACTGGCTTCGTCATGCGCCTTGTCTCAATTCTCTCTCGTTCTAAACAGACGCTGACTGCTGAACACAGCCCCCCCTTTTCCAGACACAGACAGGCTTGACACAGCTGCCTTGGTTCATTGACGTTGGCAGTCGTCTCGCGAGTGGCATATCTCCCTTCACAAACAGGCGAGTTACTGTTTTTTTCTCTTTACCATTTCGGCAGTCTCTTCCAACGTCGTTTCGGCGACGAAGGGCCCGATGATGATACCCAAAATATTGGACAGTCAAATCGAACAGGCGTTCTGTCCTATGACGACGAAGTCTTAGAACTCTTTAGTTCCGCCTACCGAAGGCCTTGACCTTTTCCAGAGCTTCTCTTGATATCTTGTCGCGAGAAGATGCTAACCGCTTGGTGGTCTTAGGTACCTATTCAACTCCCAACAGAAAGTCTCACGATAAGGATCTCAACGCAGCTTTCACGCCCAGGCAAGTCATCGCTTGTCTCTACCATCTCGGCAGTTGCCTGGACGTCGCTCCCGCGACGAAGGGCCCGATGATGATACTTAGGATAATTACCTATTAGACGGTCAGAACGAAGGGGCGTTTTGCCCTATGCCGACAAAATTCTAAGACTGAGGGTCTCAAACTGTTTCAGAGTTTTTCTTGGTATCTTGTCGTGAGAACTTAGGTTGCTAACACTTGGTCTCAGACATCCGACTCCGGGACAGCAAGTCTCATGAGGAGGATCCCAGCACAAACTTCACGGCCAGGAATGCCATTCCTCTCACTAGCCCTCGTTCCCTTTGTTTCGACAACAGAATTTATAATGACCACGAGCCACCATTCTTTGCTCGAGCGGGTCCCAAGTCAACACATTGGACTGCCCCGACGCAGAGTTTCATATGTACCTACCAAGGCAAGTCATCCCTTTTCTCTGCCGTCTCAACGGTTCTCGCGATTTCGTCTCGGGGACGGAGGCCTAAATGATGATCAAATCGTTCAAAGTGCTCGAATGGGTAGATGTGCTACCCCATGCCGACAAAACTGTACTGAAGGCCTTGGCTATTTCTGAGCTTTTCTTGCTGTCGTGGTGTGAGAAGTTGCTAACCGCTTGGTT
>Ga0247780_1001002_pt1 | contig 20724 bp, 12 predicted proteins | sample UWRJL079202R5_FD_179927 | JGI IMG/M metagenome (GOLD analysis project Ga0247780, IMG submission 179927) | Plant litter microbial communities from Arlington Agricultural Research Station in Wisconsin, United States - UWRJ-L079-202R-5 | ecosystem: Environmental > Terrestrial > Plant litter >... | reverse complement strand
TCCCGCCCGCCCTGCGCACCGCCCTCACCACGGCCATCACCGCCGCCCTCACCCATACCCCGGGCCTCCTCCCGCCGCTCCTCGCGAAAAACCACCCCGCCCTCACCCGCATCCACGCCCTCACCGCGCGATTCCCCGTCGCGCCGTGCTGTCCCCTCTGCAAGACCTCTCTCGGCTACGCGCGCTGCCCGCACGCCACGCGCGGCGCGCCTATTGGTGCCGACTGTCCCCAGTCGGAACTCCTTCCCTGCGCGCAGATCCCAGACACGGGGGCGGGGGTCCTCCCGGAGATGTGCGATGCGTGTATGCTGCGGAGGGTGGAGGTTTTGGTGGAGCGCGCGGAGGCGGTTGCGAGGAGTCGGGGTGTGGCGGTGGAAGGGGGGGTTGTGACGGAGGGGGTGGATGCCCCGGAGGGTGCGGAGGGGTGTACGGTTTTGGATGCGAAGAGGGAGGTTGAGGCGGTTGTGAGAGAGGAGTGGAGTCTGAGGGAGCGGGGGAGGAGGGATTGGGGGAGGTGGGTTTATTATCATGGGCATTTTAAAGTTGGGGAGTTTTGAGTTGTGGAAGGAAGGAGGGAGGAGGGAGGAGATAGGAGAGGTGCCGTGAGAGGTGAGAGGGGAGGTTGGGAGGAAGGAAGGGAGGAAGGAGCAGGCATCAAACGGATGCGAATAAACCCTCGGGTTTTTGAAACAGGCCTAATTAGAGGCTTGATAAACATCCTTTGGGTTTAGCAAGGCATCAAAAGCTCGTAAGGAGGTGTGTAGGAGAGTGTTTTCGGAGGCATCAGAAGGATGTCAATATGCGTGTCATAAAAATGCAGAGGGCTAGACTTTAGCAAGCAAGGCGTTTTTCTTCGATGATTAGCTTTTTAATTACGGAACGAGGCGTTTCTTCAAAATAACAATGCGTACAGTCCTTAAAGTAATGCGTTCAAGTACCGAGGTAAACTGAAAAGGCTTATAGTTTATTATTAACGGAATAGAAATCAAGAATTCACATTACGGAATGAAGGGAAAGGTATCAGTTAATTTTCCTATCGTTACAACTCATAAATGACGACCGTTAGCAATCTCGGCCAAATCATCCTCACCACCTCACCAACCACAGTTCGCGAGTGACCGTTTCAAGCTTATTAAACACTCGCTAAAGCAATCACGGAGAACCTCTACAAGATGATCAGCCAAACCCCCAGTACCCCCTCGTCGGTCTCCCTGTTGAGTTCGCTTTTGGGGAAATGGCCACGGTCTACAAGCAAATTCTCACCGACGTGGACGGCCCGAATTTCTCGCCGTTAATCACTGGCAGGGTTCTGGAATTCTCCGACATTCCCAGCGCTAATCAACTCACCCAACGCCTCCGTGACTTCCTGCATTTCAGATGTGAAATCTCAACAAAGTAAGGAACCCGAGAATACCGCCAAAACGTCCACTAGTGCTAGTGTTCGTCCTCTGGGCCAGGTTTCAAGGGGGTGCCAATCCCACTGTGGAACGGCCGGGTCATGACTAAGCTCCAAAGGGTCTGATATTGAGATGAACTAGGCAAGCAACAAACAGCGGAGATCCGGCACTAAATCTCGTGGCGATAAACCAGATTGATGTAGATCTGTCGGTCCGGATCGGTGGACTCGAGGTTCAGTTTCGTGATATAAGGGAGAACAATGTCGCTCGTACTCGAAATCCGAGGCGTTCTTGCCGTTCCTTCTTACGCCGGGTTTGAGGTTGGCCGCGGCCCCGTCTCTCTGCTTCCGTTGTTGGCCTTTCTCTTCTTGAGTGTCATCATAATTGGCCGTGGGGCCCGGGTTGACTACCTGAAGGAATTTCCTCTGATAATAAAACACGCTTGATATCCAGTCTAAGTGATACAGAGCGTGCCGCCGACACCCTTTGAGCACGTATCAACTCTCTGTCTGCTGCAGCTCAACTCCATGACCTGTCTTGGAACGGTTAATTCATATCAAATGGTTTTGAAGGCTCGACGCTCGCCTGTTCCACATGTGCTGCTGTGATAATGTATCGCGATGTGATGGCCTCTTGCCTTCTTTTGATCCCAATCATTTCTTTCTCAAAGGCAGCATAGGTATTTAGCTACAATTCCAGACCGTTTGTCGAGCGAGTCGTTGATGTTTCTGCATTACCTACTTCGTACCTGCATAACCTTAGGTATTGCTGAATATTCATAACAACTTTGGCAACGCGTTCAGTGGAAGGTATGATGTGCTGCAGCCTAGGCTTAAGGGGGGAAACCAAACGATTTACTTGCACGAGCTGCAGATTGTGGCTCGGTTTATTGAGCTGGACTTGGAGCACGGTACGGAGGACCAAGACGCAAGTCGAATGTCTAGGTAGGCCCGGAGTTTGAGTCGACGAATGTGTTCTAGGCGGTTGCCAATCAAGAACACACGTTTACCTCGCCCATCGTCTCCTTTGTTTTTCTAAAGGAACCTGCTTTTCATTTTGTCGGAGCCGAAGCGCGCTTGAAAAGAGCCTCGTGGCGAGCAGATGCCGGAGGTGGTCACAAATCGCTGTCAGCTGCCAGCGACACCAGTGGACCGGCAATTCAGGACTGCCGTGTGCATGACTGAAGTCATTTGGGCCATCCCATGCGTTGCATCGCTGGCGAATGGCGGCTTTTGGCAAATACTCCCTGTTTCAAATGTAAAGGACCACCGCCATGGCACAGCGTCCTGACTGGTCGTCGAGTTGAGGTCCCGCTGCCAAAGGGGTGATCCGGATCCTGTGGCGGGGCATTGTCTGCTGCGATGACGTTAGCCGCAGTGGCTGTCGCCTGAGGGGCTTGGGACTGAAATCTGTCCTTCATGCTTTGTCGCAATGATGAGATACAGCTTCGCAAGCTGCAATCTGACAAAAACTAGTTTGCAAAAGTTTTCGGTCGGAAACCGTGTAAAACTGGCCTGGAAAGGAACCGGTGATCATTGCACCGGCGGTGCTTTGTTGAAGAGCTGCGCAAGAGTGGGCAGCTTTGGTCGAGACTCTGGTTGTGACGGTGCACGGTTGCCACGGCGGCGCCAGTTGGATTCTTAGCGCCATGCGACGCCAAGGGGGACACAAACGAGCGCCAAGGAAAACACCCTCGACCTTTGAGGAGGATCCTCCATTCAACAACAACGACGACAACCGACCGACGACAACGACAACAACCCGGCTAGCAGGTAAGTAACTCGGTCGCCGGCTCCGGGAACACGACACAATCGACAAACGACCGACACGACAACAATCTCCCGGATTTTCTCGACGCGCGGCTCTGCGGCGCCCTCCCGTTCTCCTCCGCTCGCGATAACCTAAATCGCGAAAGCTCGTCGCTCTGACTCGGAGCACGACGATCGCATCGCAGGAAGCTCTCGACGCCTGCGGGCATTCCTACTACCTAATACTCTCCTCGACTGCTTGGAGCGACGCACGACCTGCCATTTTCCTGATTTCGCCGCCGACAACCGGCCGCATCTCCATAGTTCCGTCCCTCAATCAATCAGTCAATCACATGCAGGACCGCGCCAACTAGCGAGCCGCGACGTAAACAACACAGATGGCTGAACCACCATCATCGCCACCGAGCGCCGAGTCGACCACCGAGGATGCGTTGGCTTGGTACAAATCACAATACGAGCTGCTGGAGCATGAACTCTCTGAGTTTCAGACATCCAGCAAAGAATTAGAGGCGGAGCTCGAGAAGGACCTAGACGCGGCCGATAAGCGGGAGCGGGCGCTGCAGGAGAAGGCAGAGTCATTGAGCTACGAAGTGGAGGAATGGAAGGTACGCAACACCACCTTTGATGGTTTCTCTGCGATGCAACCCCTGCTGGAGGCGGTCAGGCTGACCCACTGACCCAACAATAGAGGAAATACAAGGAGTCGAAATCTGAGGCAAATGGCGCCCAAGGGGTGCTCGAAAAGGAGATCACGACGTTGCGCGATTCCAACAGGACCCTCCAGCTCAAGCTACGCGATATCGAGGTGGCCAACGACGACTTTGAGCGCCAGGCGCGGAATACCACGTCCTCTCTGGAGGACCTCGAGTCCAAGTACAATGTCGCGATCGAAAGAGCCGTCATGATGGAGGAGGAGATCAAGATTGGCGAGCAGGAGAGAGAAAATCTGCGAGTCGAGACTCAGCGGTTGCGTGAGGAACTCTCCGACCTGAAGATCGAGGCCGAGATTCTCCAAGACAAGATTAAGAAGCAAGAGTCCCGCCATCTCTCCCACATCTCCACCGACATTTCAATTCTGGAATCACCCATGTTCGACAATTCCCCGAACTCGACCGCGAGCTCACCTATGATCTCGACGCCGCCCGATACAAAGTCTCTCGCCACAGCCGATACCGTCTCCGAGATCCAAGATCCGCCCTCGCCGCCCATGTCGGACGCCTCAGCACCCTTGGCCAAGGCTGCTCCCGCCAAGACGCCGATGTCTTCACGACAGAAGACCCGACTTCCTTCGGCCGATAATAGCGTCACACCGAAACCCAAGCAGTTCACGTCATCTACAACACGCGCTCCTGGCACCCGCTTCGCCACCACTGGCGCGCTGCGCACACCAGCCCAGAACAAGACCCCGGCCCCCAGGACAACACGCGCGAGCTCGCACAAGCTCCCCCCTTCCGCCTCGCTCACTCATATTCGGACACTCACTGCCCAGATGCAACGCCTGGAAGCCCGCGTGCAGTCCGCCCGCTCGAAGCTCCCGGCTCCGATCAATACCCCACCAAAGTCGTCGCCCCGAGCCTCGGCCGTTCCATCCACAATCACGATCCGGAGCCGCAAGCGCACCGTCGGCTCAACTGCCTCCAGCGTCACGGGCAGCGTCACAGGCAGTACTGCTGGCGATGATGCGACACCTACACAACCACATCATTTGCGCAGCAGCATGTCTTCGAGCACGAACAAGCACGTCCCGCGACTTAGTACGTCCGGCGTATCACGGCTCTCATTCGGCCCGCTGCCGAACCGCAACCCAGGCAACGTGGATTCCGACATGTCACGGCCCAGCAGCAGAGCTAGTGTCTCGAGCTATGCGCGGCCCGCCAGTCGGACAGACTCGCACGGCGCCTCAGCCAGCAGTATCATGCCCCCGCCACGACCGATGAGCCGTTCGAGTCTTGGTGGTGCGCGGACGCCGCTGGGACGCCCCCGAAGCAGCCTAGGCGGGAGCATGCACGGGCATAGCCAAAGCATGAGCTACAGTACGGCCGAGGCGGACGAGCTGGCAGCGGGGTTGGATGGGGAGCACCGAACACCGAGCCGACGTGGTACCTACAGTCGCTTGGAGATTGAGGGTCTTTCTACCGGCATCCCGGTACCGAGCAGTATTCCCATGCCTAGCAGCACAAGGAGACAAAGCGGCGGCGGAGCAGTCGGGCGTAGGACAAGCTCTGGTGCCGGTCTCGCACTGCCCGGGACGACGAATGTCAGAACGCTCGAAGATGTTGGCGAGACTTACTAATTCTGGGTTTACCCGATCGATGCATGGGAGGAGTTTGTTTCTCGCCAGCGGACTATGTGCTTCTGCTGGCACTGCTTTCTGAGGCGGCCTGTCTGGTCCGGTATCTAAGTTTCTTCTGCCGGAATACATTATAGGGAGCGACGGGACTGTTGGTGTGACTGACTGCCAACCCCTCTACTGCGTTACGAAATACCTGGGTGCGCTCTTTACCTTTTTGTTGTTGCGGGACGAATACCTGGCGGTGGCCGCTGGCTAGTGGGCTACTGTTGGACGGAGGGAGAAACCCTCGCGCTAAGAAGGACGAGTTGACGGACGACCTATGTGTCGTCCTGATGTGTTGTTGCTGTCCCCTGTATGAAGGGGAGCTACCTACTTACGTACGGCTTCGGCCATTTTCCTTTGTTTGCATGGTTACCCTGAGATGATGGAGGGACAACTGGGAGCTGGGTGGGTTCTGTTTTGGGTATACATACCTGGGCCTGCTGGAGGGGGAGAGTCGTAGGTGAATGAGCATGTTTCTAATACCCCATATCGTTGTCTTTTCGAAAAGGTCATCTATTGGTTTCAGTTTGGAGCAACAGTATTAGTGAGCGGAAAGACCTGTGTGTTTGGAGGGTACAGAGCGTGTATGTGTACCGTAGCAGGTGTAGGAACTGAACGTTGAGTTGGCAGATGTCTTTGTCCACGACGCAGAGATAGATACAAGCGGCACCTGAACCCATATTTCCAATTTCGGGGCCTGTACCGTGCCTTTGGTGCCCATCCTCCTCGTGCTCCCCACATCCCGCACCCGTGCCATGAGGAGGAATGCGAAAGGTACCCAGCGCCGCGGGCCTCGGCCGTCACAGGGCTGGAAAAGGCGTGTGAACTGGCTGCACTGCCCTGGATGCAGGCCGAAGCACGTCACTGACAGCGGAAGCGCAGGGTGAGGTGAGTTGACGCGCCCGGGTTCAGCCCGGCTAGGCTGGGCGCTGGAGGGCAGAATCGTACGATTCTGATGTCAGGGGGGATTCGGTGGTGGGTCGCGAACACTCTGGGCCTGCCTGCCTGCGTCTTGGACACGTGCCTTCCCTCGTTCGGGACGTCTGCCGGGCCTTGCCTTCTTACGGGAGATGTTGTAGAGCCTCATCTTGGAGGGACATCTTGAAAGGACATCATACTTGAGGATATTGGTTGAATGGGGCTTGCGCCTTGCACCACTCTCTCCCGAGCCTGGGTCTGGATGTGGGCGATGTCCTCATGGAGAGCCAGAGATAAATTGTGGTCAAGCTCAGCCAGCAGCGATATGGTTCTGTCTTCTCTACTTCGTAGAGACATGGTCTGTCTTTGATCCGCCACCAATGTATTCTCTAGTTTGTATCACATTTTCTCGGATAGCACAATGCCCCTCACAGGACTCGACGGACTCGACCTTCCCCGCGAGAGAACCCTGGAGCTACGTCTCGCGGCTGGAGCCGGGGTCTGTGGAGGAAAAAGCGAATTGAGGATCCCCGTTTGGGACCATCCTTTGCCACGGATTGTTTGAGCCCGAGGTCTTTCTACGCTGTCTACGTCGAAACCAACTCTTCATATCGACGAGTAGACGGCGTCGTTAGCGGAAAGTTTCGGCACTTTCAGCCGGCACTTTGCTCGGCTGCGACGCGATGGCACATGTCTTCCCGCTGCGGATGGCGTGCGGGCCACGGGAAGCTACGTTCTGGTGGCGGCCCAGCCGACTCTCGAACACGACCACCGACAAGGTGTGCGAACTGCGCTGGAGGTGATCACGATGATCCAGCGCGATCAGAGTTCGCACAGCGCCCGGTTCCCCTTGCGCCCGGAACACGGAAATGGAATGGAGACTGAGGCTGGTGGAGCCGCCGCTTATGCAAGGCCGGGATCCAAGGGCAGCCGCCCGTCCGGCCAGCGCGCGGACAAGTGTTGGGGATCTGCGGGTCTTCTTTTTTTGTCGATCGCCTGCGAATTGGCCCCCTGGCTCGTTGCCGGGGGCGCCGCGCCGCCGCAGGTACGCTCAACAATTGGGGGACCCTCATGTTATTTGGCCGCTTTCTGATTGGCGCCGGACTGTTTGGGCGGAACATGGGATGGCCATCGCGGTGGGAGGCTCTGCGAATTGGTGCTTCTTGTGCCTGGGCGTTCCCCTGCAGCCAGGCGTTGTGTGCCCAGCACGATCAACACTGTCGATATCCGAGGACTTGGTAGCTGATGCATTTCAAATTTGCATGCACTCAGTCTGGATGGCCTGATGGATTTCGGTCTTGTGCCTTTTTTGCCATGCCGCGCTCGCTTCGTGAAATTCCCGTGGTGGGCTCCGCTGTCATCGACGCAAGCTTTCCCCGGGATCCACTAGACCGATCTTGGGAAGACCGGGAGAAGAAAAAAGGGTTGAACCAGCGCCTCCTGTTGTTGGGGATTCCAGGCGTTCATTTTGCTAGTGCTCCGCGACTCAGAAGTACCCCATCTCGTGAATCCGCGCAGTAGTTCGAAACCACGTCAAAACTGGCATCCAGCAGCACTAGACATATAAAATGGACAGGCCAAATCCTGAAGCGAGACTATTCGCAGCGAAAGAGCATGTGTAGTTGTACCGGATGCGTGCCTGGCAATTTGTGACTGCCAGCCGAATCCCGCAGTGCAAACTGTCGGAGTCCGAGGCCATCCAGCATCTTCCCCCTTCGGACCTGGGAGTTAGGCACAGCGCTCACATCGCTGCGGCGGTATCCGCCAGTAGCTGCGCCATGCTTGCCGCTAGGCTTCGCCGCAGATGGGATAAAATATTGGCAACTCCCCGAACACAAGAAGCTGAGATGAACCATGATAATTGGGAGTTGCACAACTGCATGGAACAAGAGATGTAGGAGTATTTTAGCACCGAGAGTCAGCATCGCGAAGACCGGCGTTTCGAACTCGAGGTACCCCCACTGGGAAACGTAGTAACGGGGATACCTCTCCAAGCCCCTGCTGACAGCCGGTGGGTCCCTGCCGCGTTCATCACTCTGCAAGCTGACGTTTGGTCGCCCTTGCCCCGGTTGGAGCCGGGCAGAATAATTGGGGCACTTGAAAACTTCCCCAACGTCCTGGCAGCGCGAGCGATCATTGGGTTGATCGAGAAATGGTGGCGCCGGCTGGCTGAATGCATCCCTTCCTGAAGTGCCAGATTTGCAGTAATTTCTCGTTTTCCACACCCTGCAAGGTGGCCGGGTGCGCTGGGTATCCGATTCTTGGGGTGAATGCGAGAATGGGAAAGAAGCAGAAAGATGCAGCCAGGGTGTCGCTGCCGCATGTAACTTTTTTTTTGGTCTCCAAGCTCGGATCCAATTTGGGTCCCCACCCGACTCTCACCAGCTTCGGTCGCCGCGGCGCACGGCTTTTCGGGGCGCGCCTCGCAGAACTCTCAAGATTGTCATCATTCATCTACCCCGTAACCCCCCGATCCGCTCGTTCCTCCCGGAAACCTTTTCTCTCTCCCATCCTTTCCGATAGAATCATCCGCCGGGGCATCTGATCGAGCCGTTCCCTTCTTGTACTTTTGTTTTGCGCTGCGACTGTCGCATTCCACCTAATAGAGCGGCGAGCAAGGCCCCCATCCCTTGCAGAGAGATACCCCGTTGTCGTGTAATTCTTCCCTCGTCGATTCTTCGCTCAGCCTCAGGAGTTGGCTGGACGTTCGGACTTGTCTTCGAGGACAACGACAACGACAGCAGCGGCCAATTGCAGCTCGCAAGACGCTGACACCGCGCTGCCACAGCCCGTAAGCATTGCATCCTAGGAGTCCACATAAGATTCGCCAAAATCCGCATTGGGCAATTCTGACCTGTACCCCATTTCTGGGCCGCCAGTACCGCACTCCATTTCGATCCCAGCAGTCTTTACATGACGCAGTAAAAACGAGTAACGACCTTCTCCACGACCCGAAACCCGAAAATTCTCTCTACAACCTCAGTCATGGCGGAGACAAACGGACGCAGCAAGAACCGGACGGTTCCCAAACAAAACGGGAAAGCGTCCTATGCTGAAAAGCATCAGATCGCCGACCACTTCATCGGCGGGAACAAGCTCGCGAATGCCCCGCCTTCAAAGGTGAAGGACTTCGTAGCCAACCATGACGGCCACACTGTCATCACAAACGTGGGTAGCTTCAGATTCCGAGCGCAGGAATATGGGTGCATTGTGGGGTCGGATCGCTAATGTGTATGGGGGGTAACAGGTCCTGATCGCCAACAACGGTATCGCAGCCGTCAAGGAGATTCGATCGGTACGGAAATGGGCATACGAGACATTCGGGGACGAGCGGGCCATCAAATTCACAGTGATGGCCACGCCGGAAGATCTACAGGCCAACGCCGACTACATTCGCATGGCAGACCACTACGTTGAAGTTCCCGGTGGCACCAACAATCACAACTATGCAAACGTCGAGCTTATCGTGGATATCGCCGAGCGAATGGACGTTCACGCTGTCTGGGCAGGATGGTGAGTTGTCTAAGATGAACAATGGCGCACAGTGGCGAATACTGACAGAAAGTTCTCAACAGGGGCCATGCGTCAGAAAACCCCAAGCTCCCAGAGTCGCTCGCCGCATCAGCCAAGAAGATTGTCTTCATTGGGCCTCCGGGGTCTGCCATGCGCTCTCTTGGTGACAAGATTTCCTCGACGATCGTCGCTCAGCACGCAGAAGTTCCCTGCATTCCCTGGTCCGGCACCGGCGTTAACCAGGTCAGCATCGATCCCCACGGCATCGTCACAGTCCCCGATGACGTCTACATGAAGGGTTGCGTAACCTCATGGGAGGAGGGCCTCCAAAAAGCCAAGGATATCGGTTTCCCGGTCATGGTCAAGGCGTCCGAAGGTGGTGGTGGCAAGGGTATTCGCAAGGTCCTGTCGGAAGACGGCTTTGAGGAGCTGTACAAAGCTGCCGCCAGCGAGATTCCCGGTTCTCCCATCTTCATCATGAAGCTGGCAGACAGCGCGCGCCATTTGGAGGTTCAGCTGCTCGCTGATCAATATGGCAACAACATCTCCCTTTTCGGCAGAGATTGCTCTGTTCAGCGAAGGCACCAGAAGATCATCGAAGAAGCGCCAGTAACAATCGCTAAGCAGGTCACCTTCAAGAAGATGGAGGAAGCAGCCGTTCGTTTGGGACGACTGGTCGGCTACGTCTCAGCAGGAACAGTGGAATACCTTTACTCGCACGCGGACGACAAGTTTTACTTCTTAGAGCTCAATCCCCGTCTCCAAGTCGAGCATCCTACCACGGAAATGGTCAGCGGTGTCAATTTGCCCGCCGCCCAGCTCCAGGTTGCCATGGGTCTGCCGCTCCACCGCATCAAGGACATCAGACTTCTGTACGGTGTCGACGCAAAGACAGCAACGGAGATCGACTTTGACTTCACAAACCCGGAGAGTGAAAAGACACAAAGGAGGCCAACACCCAAGGGTCACACCACCGCCTGCCGTATCACCTCTGAAGATCCCGGTGAGGGCTTCAAGCCATCCAACGGTGTTCTTCACGATCTGAACTTCCGTTCTAGCTCGAACGTCTGGGGTTACTTCTCTGTGGGCTCTGCTGGTGGTATCCACAGCTTCTCCGATTCACAGTTTGGTCACATTTTCGCCTACGGTGAAAACCGTGCTGCGTCAAGAAAGCACATGGTTGTTGCCCTCAAGGAGTTGAGCATTCGTGGTGACTTCCGCACAACAGTAGAGTACCTCATCAAGCTCCTGGAGACAGAGGCTTTCGAGGACAACACCATCACCACTGGCTGGCTCGATGAGCTCATCTCAAACAAGCTCACCGCCGAGAGGCCGGATCCTGTGCTCGCCGTTGTGTCTGGTGCCATCACCAAGGCTCATATTGCCAGCGAGGCATGCATCGCCGAGTACCGGGCGGGTCTTGAGAAGGGTCAAGTTCCTTCAAAGGACGTTCTTAAAACCGTCTTCCCGGTAGACTTCATCTACGAGGGCTACAGATACAAGTTTACCGTCACCCGGTCTAGCTCCGACAGCTACCATCTCTTCACCAACGGTTCGAAGTGCACTGTCGGTGTCCGCGCGCTCAGTGACGGTGGTATTCTCCTCCTCCTGAATGGCCGTAGTCACAGCATCTACTGGAAGGAGGAAGTTTCCGCAACCCGCATTTCCGTCGACAGCAAGACGTGTCTGCTTGAGCGGGAGAACGACCCTACTCAGCTACGAACTCCTTCCCCTGGTAAGCTCGTCAAGTTTACGGTGGAGAACGGATCACACGTGAAGGCCGGTCAAACATTCGCCGAAGTTGAAGTCATGAAGATGTACATGCCCCTGATTGCCCAGGAGGACGGCATCGTGCAGCTCATCAAGCAGCCGGGCGCAACCCTAGAGGCTGGAGATATCCTCGGCATACTTGCTCTGGATGACCCCAGCCGCGTCCAGCAAGCGCAGACCTTCCTCGGACAACTCCCTGAGTACGGCCCGCCTGTCGTTGTCGGCAGCAAGCCCTCCCAGAGGTTCACACTGCTTCAGAACATTCTGAAGAACATCCTCCTGGGTTTCGACAACCAGGTCATCATGCTTCAGACCCTGAAGGACCTCATTGAGGTGCTTCGCGATCCCAGACTTCCTTACAGCGAGTTCTCTGCTCAGTTCTCCGCTCTCCATGCCCGCATGCCTCAAAAGCTGGATGCCCAGTTTACACAAGTTCTTGAGCGCGCCGCATCTAGACAGGCTGAGTTCCCTGCACGGACGTTGCAAAAGGTGTTCCAGAAATTCCTCGACGACAATGTTCCGGCGTCTGACGCCGACCTCTTGAAGTCCACACTTTTGCCGCTTACAGAGGTGCTCGATCTTTACGTCGAAGGACCGAAGGTCCGGGAATTGAACGTTATCTCCGACTTGCTCACCACCTACGCTGACGTTGAGCGTCTATTCTCCGGTCGCCGGCTGCAGGATGAGGAGGTCATCCTCAAGCTCCGTGACGAGAACAAGGAGGATATCTCCAAGGTTATTCAGACCGTTCTCTCGCACAGCAAGGTGGCAGCCAAGAACTCGCTGGTTCTCGCCATCTTGGACGAGTACCGCCCCAACAAGCCTAACACTGGTAACATTGCCAAGTTCCTTCGGCCGGTTCTCCGCAAGATGGCCGAGCTCGAGTCTCGGCAAACCGCCAAGGTCTCGCTGAAGGCCCGTGAGATTCTGATTCAGTGCGCACTTCCCTCGCTCGAGGAGCGAACCGCACAGATGGAGCACATCCTCCGCTCCTCGGTTGTCGAGTCTCGCTATGGTGAGACCGGATGGGATCACCGGGAGCCGAGCTTGGACGTCATCAAGGAGGTTGTCGATTCCAAGTACACCGTTTTTGACGTTCTGACCTCCTTCTTCGCCCATGAAGATCCTTGGGTGTCCCTCGCCGCCCTGGAAGTCTACGTTCGTCGTGCATATAGGGCTTACATGTTGAAGAAAATTGAGTACCACACCGATGAGACTGATACTCCTTCGTTCGTCTCGTGGGACTTTGCTCTTCGCAAGATTGGCCAGTCCGAGTATGGTCTGCCGCTGCAGTCCGCCATTGCCTCGTCTCCGGCTACTCCTGTCGATAGCAGTTTCAAGAGGATCCACTCTATCAGCGACATGTCCTACTTGACCCAGAAAACGTCAGAAGAGCCGATTAGGAAGGGCGTCATCGTTCCTTGCAAGTACCTGGACGATGCAGAGGATCTGTTATCCAAGGCTCTGGAGACCCTGCCGGTTGGCGGCGGCCTGAAGAAGAAGAGCCCCAGCGGACTTATTCCCGACCTCAGCGGCAAGCGCCGTCCCGCTGTTCCCCCCAAGCTGGGTGACATTGAGGAGCTCTCTGCTGTCGTCAATGTTGCTATCCGCGATGCCGAGGGCCGTAGCGACGACGAGGTCCTGAAGGATATCCTGCCCTTGGTGCACCAATTCAAGGATGAGCTCTTCGCCCGCCGCGTGCGCCGCCTCACATTTGTCTGTGGTCGCAATGATGGATCGTACCCCGGCTACTACACGTTCCGCGGCCCCGAGTACATTGAGGATGACAGTATTCGTCACATCGAGCCTGCGCTGGCCTTCCAGCTGGAACTTGGAAGACTTTCCAAGTTCAAGGTCAAGCCTGTGTTCACGGAGAACAAGAACATCCACATGTACGAGGGCATTGGCAAGGGCGTGGAGACTGACAAGCGTTACTTCACTCGCGCCGTCATCCGGCCCGGCCGCCTTCGGGACGACATCCCCACCGCAGAGTATCTGATTTCAGAGGCAGACCGTGTGATTAACGACATCTTCGATGCGCTGGAGATCATTGGAAACAACAACTCTGATCTCAACCACATGTTCATCAACTTCACACCCGTCTTCCAGCTTCAGCCGCAAGAGGTTGAGCACTCGCTGCAGGGCTTCCTTGATCGTTTCGGAGCCCGAGCCTGGCGCCTCCGTGTTGCGCAAGGTGAAATCCGCATCATCTGCACCGACCCCGTCACTGGCATGCCTTATCCCCTGCGTGTCATCATTACCAACACGTCCGGCTATGTCATCCAGGTCGAGTTGTACGCCGAGCGCAAGTCGGAGAAGGGCGAGTGGGTCTTCCACTCGATTGGTGGCACCACCAAGATTGGCTCGATGCATCTTCTCCCCGTTTCGCTGCCCTACCCGACGAAGAACTGGCTGCAGCCCAAGCGCTACAAGGCGCATCTTATGGGTACTCAGTTCGTCTACGACTTCCCCGAGCTCTTCCGCCAGGCCATCCAGAACAGTTGGGTGAAGGCGGTCAAGAAGCACCCCGCCCTAGCGGATAAGCAGCCTCCCATTGGCGAGTGCATTGACTTCAACGAGCTTGTCCTCGACGACCAAGACAACCTTGCCGAGGTGTCGCGTGACCCTGGCACCAACACCTGCGGCATGGTGGGCTGGCTCATCCACGCACGCACTCCGGAGTATCCCAAGGGCCGGAAGTTCGTCGTCGTCGCCAACGACATCACCTTCAACATTGGTTCGTTCGGTCCCAAGGAAGACAACTTCTTCTTCAAATGCACGGAGTTGGCCCGTAAGCTGGGCATTCCGCGCATCTACCTCTCGGCCAACTCCGGTGCTCGTCTTGGCCTTGCCAATGAGCTCATGCCTCATTTCAATGTGGCATGGAACGAGCCTGGCAAGCCTGAGGCTGGCTTCAAGTACCTCTACTTGTCGGATGTTGCCAAGGCACGCTTCGAGAATGAAGTCATGACGGAGGAGATTACCGAAGACGGCGAGAAGCGCCACAAGATTACCACCATCATCGGCGCTGAGGATGGCCTTGGTGTTGAGTGCCTGCGTGGTTCCGGTCTGATCGCTGGTGCCACGAGCAGGGCCTATACCGACATCTTCACCTGCACCCTCGTCACCTGCCGCTCCGTCGGTAAGTTCTCTGCATTGCCTACCCTTTCTGCATTCATGCTAATGACCGCCAGGTATCGGTGCTTACCTCGTCCGCCTCGGCCAGCGTGCTGTCCAGATTGAGGGCCAGCCAATCATCCTGACCGGTGCCCCCGCTCTTAACAACCTACTTGGTCGTGAGGTCTACACCTCCAACTTGCAGCTCGGTGGCACACAGATCATGTATCGCAACGGTGTCTCGCATTTGACTGCGAATGATGACTTTGCAGGCGTATCCAAGATCGTCGAGTGGATGTCATTTGTTCCTGACAAGCGCAACAACCCTGTTCCCATCAGCCCCAGCGTCGATAGCTGGGATCGCGATGTCGCCTACATGCCGCCCCAGAAGCAGCCCTACGACGTCAGGTGGATGATTGGCGGCAAGGACGACGAAGATGGCTTCCAACCTGGTCTTTTCGACAAGGATTCCTTCGTCGAGACTCTGGGTGGATGGGCTCGCACGGTTGTTGTTGGCCGCGCCCGCCTTGGCGGCATCCCAATGGGTGTTATTGCCGTCGAGGTTCGCTCGGTTGAAAACATCACTCCCGCTGACCCTGCCAACCCTGACTCTATTGAGCAGGTGAGCAATGAGGCTGGTGGCGTCTGGTACCCCAACTCTGCCTTCAAGACCGCCCAAGCCATCAACGACTTCAACTTTGGTGAGCAGCTTCCGCTTATGATCCTTGCCAACTGGCGTGGTTTCTCCGGCGGTCAGCGCGATATGTACAATGAGGTTCTCAAGTACGGCTCCTACATCGTCGATGCTCTAGTCAAGTTTGAGCAGCCTGTCTTCATCTACATCCCTCCCTTCGGCGAACTCCGTGGTGGCTCTTGGGTCGTCGTTGACCCGACCATCAACCCCACTGCTATGGAGATGTACGCAGATGTCGAGGCCCGTGGTGGTGTCTTGGAACCCGAAGGTATCATCGGTATCAAGTACCGCAAGGACAAGCAGCTGGAGACAATGGCACGCCTGGACCCGATCTATGCCGACCTCAAGAGGCAGATCACCAACACTAGCCTGTCCAAGGAGGAGATCGATTCAGTCAAGAAGAAGATGACGGTCCGTGAGCAGCAGCTTCTCCCTGTCTATGCCCAGATCAGTCTTCAGTTTGCCGATCTCCACGACCGTGCCGGACGCATGAAGGCCAAAGGTGTCATTCGCGAGATCCTGGAGTGGAAGAACGCGCGCCGATTCTTCTACTGGCGTGTGCGCAGAAGGTTGAACGAGGAGTACATCCTCCGCCGCATCGCTGCCGCGACTACAGCAGCTGGCATTCATCACAAGGCCACGACATCTGCGACGTCGCCCCAGGCCCGTGCCCGTCACCTCCAACAGCTCGAGGCTTGGTGCAACATCCCCAACTTCGACAAGAGTGATCGGGAGGTTGCGATCTGGTATGAGGAGAACCGCAAGCTTGTTACTGACAAGGTTGAGGCCCTCAAGGCCGATGCCATCACTGCGGAGATGCGCGACCTTATCCGGGTCGGCACTACTGCCAGCAAGGATCCTGCGGACAGCTCTGCATGGAAGGGCGTTCGCGAGATGCTGCGGGTGATGCCCGTGGAGGAGAGGGAAAAGATGCTCAAGTACCTTAAGCAGGTCTAAGCAAGTACTTGGATGGATTGGTCGGATATATAGGGTGTACACGGGGATTGTGCTTCAGGCTCTCAGCATATACGATGGGCAGGTTTGGAAGATCTGGAGTTTGAGACGGGCTTTTATTGCCATGGGCCCCGGCATTTGTGTTCCTATCTACCTTAGACATTTGGTCTTGAGGGGTTGAGACGTTCCGTTTAACGTTGGCGAGCGATTGCTTACTGTATGCTTTGATAATCGGGGATAGACCATATATTCCTCAACTTACCTACTTTAACATTATTTGTTCTAACCTTGTCTGTTCCAAAGTTGTATTTGTGTTCTTTCATGCGTCCTGTCCTACATGCTCAATTACTCGACCGTGTTGTGAGAAACAGCACCTGGTCAAGCATCTACAATTCCTACTCAGTCTTCATACCCATTCAGTCTTGCGCAATGTACAACTGTTCCCATTTTTATTTCCCCTAACTTGTGTAATATAGCAGCTGAGAACAGCTACGTACGTTTCTTGTCTATGTAAATAAACCTATGTCAAATTCGGATTGATGTCTACTTGTCTTAATTAAGTTGGGTCATGAAAGCTTCACACATCCGGTTCCCTTCGGGTCTGTCGGAGTGTTAGTGCGCCTAGTCTTCAACTCTGGTTCTACCAGTACATCCGCCTGCCCAGCTTCTGTGGTAGCATTTCCTGCACTTCTCTCTTATGTAATTGACGGATTACCAGTGCTCCAGGATGCCCGTCGCCCTTGAGCCTGACCATTTTTTCACGAGGTTTTACGTTCTCCGACATGGACTCACTGCTTCCAGGATAGTCACTCTCAGCAGGCAAAAGGTTCACGCAGCAAAAAAAGATAGGCGGGCCTGATCGCCCAGAGACTGATAATGTATCCCTCCCGCCGGGAATTGAACCCGGGTCCCGAGCGAAGTCGTTCTATCCTTGGTCTGAAGTCATTCTATCCTTGGTCTGAAGTCATTCGTCATCCGGAGATAAATGAAGTCGTTCTATCCTTGGTCTGAAGTCATTCTATCCTTGGTCTGAAGTCATTCGTCATCCGGAGATAAATGAAGTCGTTCTTCAAACATAGGTAGTCATTCTTCAATGAATGATTGAGGTGACAAGCTCATATACTGACTACTATACTACGGAAGATAAGAGTGTGTGTGGATGTGTGTCATCCACGGTAGTTTTTGGGTGGTCAGGGCTGCGCCTGGTGATCTCGGAAACGGGGAATCGAACCCCGGGCTGCTGAGGACTCAGTGATTGAGAGTCAGCGATGTTAACCACTACACCATATCCGATTGTTAGAAATAGAGGGCCGGAGAGGGGGTTGTGAGGGGACGGGATGCGGGTGAGAAGGACTGGTGGACGGGACCGTTTGTGGTGGAGACGGATAATTCTTTTCGTTGGGCGGGCGTTGGAGTTCGCTTGCTGATGCTCCACTCTGCTGACTCGGCCTTGAAAGCAGTTGGTACCGCAGTGGACTGTGAGGTGGTGGCCCAGAGAACACAGAAGTCACACAGACGGATTCACGTCAGATGTGTTGTGACCACTCGCACATCGGGCAAGCTGATCAAATCACATGCTGAAAATGTCAGATGAAAGTTGGGTTGATATTCGCAGAGTCTTGCCGGTTCGCGCTTTCCTCTTCGGCAGCGTCTCCGGTTCAGGCAGACCCCTGAACCTTAAACAGTGTGCAAGCAGCTGGCTCCACAACCGGCCTGCACTCCAACCTCAACGTCTCCCTGGCCCGCTCCCCCTCCGCAACTCCGCCATTTTCACTCCCACCCTGCGCATGCAAAACATACAACTCGGCACAACCCTTCCATCAAATAACCAGCGTCAGTGGTTTAGTGGTAAAATCCATCGTTGCCATCGATGGGCCCCGCGTTCGATTCGCGGCTGACGCATCGGCGACGCCGTCACAGGTATCGTCACCTCCTTGCCCGCTTGGCTCAGTGGTAGAGCGTGTCACTAGTAATGACAAGGTCGTCAGTTCAATTCTGGCAGTGGGCATTCCATCTCTTTTTGCATCCTGGGTGGCTGATTGGTTGGTCGGGCAGAGCCAAAGTCCGAGACGAGCGTCTGCCCGCCGTGATGATGCATCGTTGGAGCTTGCTTTTGCTCGCCGGTTTCATCAACTGAGGTCGGGGCGAGTGGGAATGGCTTAGGAGACGCCCGACGATTTTCGGGCGGTTTATTATATTACGCACTACACCTCGGCGGCCTCGGGGCTATCTGTGATGCAGACACAGGAAACGGCTTCCGGCAGGCGTCACAGGTTGGTTCGTTCTTGAGGCTCTGGCGGGTTGTTTGCTAACCGTCGGCAGCAGACCCGTGGTGCTGGGAAATGGTGGCGTGGCCATGTGCCGTGGCGTTTTTGCGAGCGCACCATTCGCTGGCCTGGCTCCGATGCAGCAAGTCGTCGACCACCACGCCGATCGGAGGGTCCCTAGTTTCAAGCAGCAAAGAATAACTGGGTCACAGCCCTGGCATAATTGCTTATTCTTCCTCCTCGCCCAACATGACCAAGCCGTTACGGAGACCGGACCAACGTCCGCCATTGGAACTGTCTCCAATCAACCACAGTTGAGCCGTGCCGCCCAGTGGCTGCTTTTCCCATTTTCCCCCCCTCCCCTGAAAACGAAATGACCTGTCGGGCGGTAAGATGGCTCGGGCTGGGCAGCCGGGGTGTCGCCAAGGTGTGCAAGCTGAATTCAGCTAGTCAGGAGACGGCAACACCCAGCAACCCCCACGAACGCGAACTCGATCTATATCGTAATGGACGCCGCCAGTAGTAACACAAGTCCGGGCCAATCTAGCTCACATCCGAGCCTCAATCTCGACAGTAACCGGCGAGAACAAATCGGTTTCAGATCTTGGTGAGCAAGACGCCTCTTTCATTCATCCGAATCGAAGTGATGAGGAGGGCATGTGTGAGAACCTCGCCATCGACAGACAGCAGCTCCCGAATTATAAATTACACTTGCTCACACTCTGTTTTCCTCACTCCAGCCGGTCACCAAGTTGCCTAGCTTCCAAGAGACAGAACACTTACAAACACCATCTCCTCACGTGTTCACCCTTACATCTTGTCCCAGCGAGCAAACCAACATGTCGTCTTCAAAGAGCCACCGCCACGGTTCTCGAGATCACAAGAGCTCAAAGAGTAGCTCGCGGGGCTCCGGCTCACACTCGTCCACGGCATCTATCTCAGTTGAGCCACCAAACCAAGCCAGCATCAACACCTTATTCTACCCTCCAGTCGTTGCTCGCGCCCGCATTAGCGGTGCCAACGCCGCCAACCAGGGATACACGTACGTCTTCGCCATGGCCGTCCTTCTCGATGCTTCGGGTTCCGTTCTCGAAGGCCAGCTCGGCGGAAATACCGTTACCACCGGAGTTACCTTGTCCGAAGAAAGCGGCGGGTCCGGAGTAGGCAGCTCGAGTCGTAGTGGCAGCAGCTCGTCGAGCTATCTGTACTTCGCCTTCCCGGACCTGTTTGTCCTCTATAGCGGCAACTACTCGATCCGCGTCGATATCCACCTTGTTGACTACCAGGATGCTGCTCAGGGGGCGCGGCTCCTGGCCCAGGCTGAGACGAGGTCCTTCACCGTGTACGATGAATATGTTGCCGTGGAGAAGCCTGGTGAGTTACTCGACTGTGCTAAGCATTTGAATTATGCTGATAGACTCCAGTCACCGATGAGAGACGCATCCTGCAACGCCTCCGCGATCAGGGATGCGCCATTCCTGCGACACCCGCTCAATGAGAACTCTCCTATCTCCCCCACCAGTTCTTTCTTTCCAATTTTGTGCACAAACATCTACTAGGCTCAAATCGGGCATCATTTACGGGGAGTCAAACGGGATATACCTCGCGTGTCTTTTAGGATTGCATCCCCTGGAACGGCGGAAAATGGGAAACTCTGGTTTTTCAAGTCCTTCTCCCAAGCACACTCGTAATCCGTCGAGCAGTATTGCTTTGAAAAAGAAATAGCCTCCACACAGATAACATTGAATAATACCACTTTTTTGGCTCCCAAAGTTTTGCTTCACGATATCTATCTACAGCCTCACTTTCTGTGCAACGACAACAGCAAGACCGACAAGTCCCCCCTAACTTGCATCAAGTCCACAGTGTAGGATCTCGCTACTCCCCAAAATCTACATGGCGGTGAAACTGATCGCATCCCTGCTGTATGGCTGCCAATCCCCGAGTTCCGGCAGCGCCACAAGCCCGCTAAAACGCCATGCAAAAAGCC
>Ga0247780_1001001_pt1 | contig 20736 bp, 25 predicted proteins | sample UWRJL079202R5_FD_179927 | JGI IMG/M metagenome (GOLD analysis project Ga0247780, IMG submission 179927) | Plant litter microbial communities from Arlington Agricultural Research Station in Wisconsin, United States - UWRJ-L079-202R-5 | ecosystem: Environmental > Terrestrial > Plant litter >... | reverse complement strand
CCGAATGGAGGCAGTTCAGAGGCTATATCAACCCCATCGAGCGGTATAACGCTTGCAGCGTTCAAGGCACTGCGCAAACGCTGAACCGAGCCCTCACGCGAAGAAGGCTCCGAAGAAGGCTCCGAAGGCTTGTGAACCTCATCAATATCACTGTAGTAGTACGGCTTGCCGTCGCTATCGCTGTCAGGGATTATGGTCCGCCCTGCACTGGTCGACATTGCTGTAACTGCGGAACTCCGCAATTGCGCGACAATAAATGGGAATCTGGTGCTTCCAATTGCTTCAGGGCATAGTCTGGCCATTTTATTAGCTATAGGAACCATATTGGAGCGATGCGACAAACCGTTGTTGGTGTTGTGGTGCCCGAGTGAAGTCGAAGTTTTGTTGAAGATGGCAAAATTATCACAAGGTCGAATGTTGCAAACGGCCAATGATGCAAACGGACTTAGATCAATTTTCTACCCATACAAAACCCTAACCCCGTATGTGGGGGGGTGCCCCCCTAGTAAAATGGCCAGTGCGTGGGTGCCCCCCTAAGAATTGGGGGTGCCCCCCTATCAGATGCCGCTCAAATGCCGTCGATGTGGGGAAAACGCGCCAATGCACTTCCGCGCCAGGGGATGGGGCCTCGGCCTGCCAGGGGACGCGCCTACATGTGCCAACCCCAAAGAAAATGGTAGGTCATTTTCACCACCTGCAAGGCAGGTGCGAAGCCTTGGAACCTACCCCACTAGCCCAGAGGGCCTTAAAACCCAGTTCCAGGCAGCCACAGCTTTTAGAACAATCAAGCATCCCTACCACCAATCAACACACCCACATAACCCTGCGACATGCTATAATTGAAGAGTGTGCTTTTCTGCTTATTGTTTTTGTTTTTATCTTCAATTGCAGACCAGTACGACAGAAATGCTGGCCAAGGTGCTTTCCAGGTGCGGTTGGCGGCCTGCTGCCCTGAAATTAGGCGGTCATCCTCACCGCACCTTCTCCGCTTCAGCGCATCGACCCCTCATGGCCACGGCAGGCTTCACCGAGACGCAGCTCACCGTGCGGGACGCGGTGAAGCAGGTCTGCTCGGGATTCCCCAGCACATACTGGCAAGAGCACGACCAACAGGCAAAAGACCCAACCGAGTTCCACGCCGCATTGGCAAAGGACGGATGGCTGGGGATCGCGCTGCCTGAGTCGCTGGGGGGCGCTGGCCTCGGCATCTCCGAAGCCACCATCATGATGCAGACCATCACCGAGTCCGGTGCCGGCATGGCCGGCGCCCAATCCATTCACGCCAATGTGTACGCAACACAGCCGCTGGCCAAATTCGGCACCGCAAAGCAGCTCGAAAGCATCATCCCAAACATCATTTCCGGTCAATGGCGCGTCTGTTTTGGAGTCACGGAGCCCGATGCCGGGCTTGACACCCTCCGGCTATCGACGGCCGCGACCAAGCAGCCCGACGGCTCGTACCGCGTCACGGGAAAGAAGATATGGATTACCTGTGCCCAGGTCGCATCCAAGATGATCCTCCTCGCGCGGACCACGCCTCGCGACGAGGCACGCAAGCCAAGCGAGGGGCTGTCACTGTTTTGCATCGACCTCGACCGGTCCCACCCGGGTCTCGAGATGCGGCGCATCGACAAGATGGGCGGTCGCGCCGTCGACGCCAACGAGGTCTTTTTTGACGACTACCCCGTGCCGGCCGACGCGCTTGTTGGTGCCGAGGGTCAGGGCTTCAAGGTCATCCTGCACGGCATGAACGCCGAGCGGTGTCTCCTTGCAGGGGAGGCGCTTGGTCTGGGGTATGCCGCTCTGGGCAGGGCGGCCACCTACGCAAAAGAAAGGACTGTGTTCCAGAGGCCGATTGGTATGAACCAAGGAATTGCCCACCCCTTGGCGGATGCCTTTATGAACCTTGAGGCGGCCAAAGCTTGCACATATCATGCAGCGAGGTTGTATGATGCGAGCAAGACGGATGCAACGATACGGCTGGATGAGGTTGGTGTTGCGTGTAATAGCGCCAAGTACCTGGCGGCTGAGGCGGCCTTTAAGGCGTGCGAGAGAGCTGTGCTCACTCACGGCGGTATGGGGTATGCAGTTGAGTACGATGTTGAGCGGTGGTTTCGGGAATGCTTGGTCCCGCGAATCGCACCGGTCAGCAGGGAGATGATCCTCAACTACATCAGTGAGAAGGTGCTCGAGCTGCCTAGAAGCTACTGAGAAGTACGGGGTCCCTTGATACAATGGGAACGATTTGTGTTTGACCGTTCAGCTGACTTACCAGCAACGGTAGAAGTATCTATCTAGACTGATAGCGTGTTAGGGAATCTAAAATCGTTTCCAGCATAGACGTATAGCTTGCCTGTTGCCTTGAGCTCCACCTCAATATCCATCAGCCGATTATACTTTGCAACTCTCTCACCGCGACAAGGCGCCCCCGACTTCAGGTGTCCGGTTCCCAGACCAACAGTCAGACCAGCGAGAAAGTCGTCCGTCGTTTCTCCGTACCGATGAGAGACAAAAACGCTCCAGTCAAAGGTGTATGCAAGTTTGGCTCTATGTAGAGAGGTTGTTAGCATGTCCTACATGAATATGCCACAGAGAGGGTACCTACGCCTCGATAGCCTCGCTGACCGTTCCGATTTGGTTTAATTTGAGAAGCATCGAGTTACACGCCTTCTTATTATATGCCTCCCGCACCCTCGCCACGTTGGTCACCAGGAGATCGTCGCCCACGAGCTCGATCTGGCACGTCTTTTTGAACTCGCACCAATTCCCCCAGTCATCTTCGGCGAAAGGGTCGTCCAAAAGGACGATAGGATATTGGCTGGATCAACCGCCGGTAGAGATCGGCGAGCTCAGCTGGAGACGCCACATTCAGGGTCGTTTGCTTCAGTCCAAGATTATAAGACTTCTCGCCAAAGAACTCGCTCGACGCAGGGTCTATGGAGTATTTGACCTTGTTAGGGTATCCGTACCCGGCAACCGCTATCTCCAAAAGATCGAGATCCTGTTCAGGCATTGAAATTGGTGGGGCGAATCCGTCCTCATCGCCAATTCCGGTCGCTTTCAACATATTAGCACTCTCCAGACGACGTGCAACTATTAATCCCAATTTACCTGCCGAACCAAACTTCTCTGCGATAAGCTGCTTCAGTCGGTGGTACACCTCCGCCGCCATACGCATCGCCTCGGCGAAAGACGTCGCTCCCACAGGTGCGGTCATGAACTCCTGAAACGCCATCATGTTTCCTGCATGCACACCCCCGTTCAAGACGTTGAGGAACGGAACCGGGACGATATACGGCCCGGTCACGCCCGCCTCCTTGCGAATGAATTCATACAGTGGCACCCCCTGAACGGTCATCAGCATAGCACGTCCGAGTCGGCATCAGACACTGTATCTTACCATCTCCGTGCACCAGCCCTTGCACAAGCCATACCACTCCCAGTACCGCATTCGCTCCAAGCCGCCCTTTGTTAAACGTTCCATCAAGATCGCACATGAACCGATTAATGTCCTTGAACTGTGTCCAAACGTCGAACTTCTTGATGAGAGCAGGGCCGATGAGGTTCTCTACGTTTGAGACGGCGGTTTCGACGCCTTTGCCACAGTAGACGTCAGAGAGGGCATCGCGAAGCTCGACGGCTTCGTGCTTTCCGTTGGATGCCCCTGATGTGATGAGGGCCCGAAATCGGCCTGGCTGGGTCAGTATTGAGCTGTTGTGATGTACTGTTCACTTACTTGCCTTTTGCTATCACTAATTCGACCTAGAAAGTCGGATTTCCCCTCGAATCCAAGCTTTGCGATTCTTTTATACATATTTTGAGTTGCTGCCCACTATGGCCAGTGTTGTTCAGTTTGATAGTGTCTGGGTCATTTCCTTTTCCGTTGAACATGAATCTGAATGTTTTTGCGTGCGCGGTTGACTCACGTCATTATGTTGGGTTTGCAATGTCATATGTCACAGTTTGTCAGAAGAAAACTAGCAGTCATCCGATTGGCGGTCTAAGGTAATGGTAAGTTTCACCAAGTTGGGTTCAAAAGACCTCAGATGGTCTCCCATACAAGTGTTTTATAGGGGTCAATGCGTAGCTGTATCTTCCACCGCTCTCAAGACTTTCTTATCAGTTTGACAAGCGCTTCAGCAACATCCTTCGCAAACCCTTCGTCATTTATATCCCTATCATCTTGCACAACAGACACCCCATTCCCCTCCAATCCCTCCCTCACAGCCCCAAACAACACCGCATCCGCCTCTTTATCTTCAAACACCCCTCCCGACTTTGACATCACACTTACTCCACCCCCAGGAATCCAAACTTCCACCCTTCCCGGGTCCTTCGACCCCCTCAACTTCGCAGCAATAAACTCCCCCACCTTTCTCGATTCGTCGGCGTCAACCCTCATAAGCGTCACAGCAGGATTGTGCACATACAATTTCCTCGTCGAGTATCGCTCAGGGACCGTCTCCTTCGGTCCAAAATTTACCATGTCAGTCGCTCCCAGTGATACGATACACGGAATCCCCGCTTCCGTTGCCGCCGATAATCGTTCTGGCCCTGCGCTCATGACACCGCCCGGAACCACCAGATCACAAATCTCTGTGGTTGTGAGATCGATCACGGCGTCAATGCCCCCCTCACGAATCAGTCTCTCCATAGCGCGGCCACCGTGCCCTGTGGCATGGAAGACGAGCGTTTCGTAGCTGGAATCCAAAGCCGAGAGGTGCCGGCGAATGGCATCCACAGCGGGAGTGGTCACACCAAACATGGTGATCCCGATGCGCGTGGTCTTCCTCTTCTCCCCTGTTTCCGCTGGCTGTAAGCGCGCTAGAGATTGGCGTTTGGCATAGCCAAGTGCCGCGGCGGCGATGAACGCAGCGGCGTTGCTGAGCACCTCGCGCAGTACGTGGTTGAGCCCGGCGATGTCGACGACCGAGTAGAGCATGGCGATGTCGGCCTCGCCCACGTACGGTCCGGTTTCGCCGCTCGCGACGGTCGAGACAATGAGCTTGGGGAACCCGATGGGGAGTGCGGAGCGCATGGCCGAGGCAGCTAGCGACGTGCCGCCGGAGCCACCGGCAGCGACGATCCCGTGGATGCAGCCGGTGGTGAAGAGGTGCTGGATTGCTTTGGTTGCGCAGGATGACATGAAACTCATGAGCTCGCCGCGGGGGAGGTCCGACGGGCTACTGGGTGGCGTGTAACCGCCGTATTGGGAGATGAGCTCAGATGGGGTAATGTTGATGGCTTCGTGTGAGACGGGATTGCGTCCGACATCAATCATGAGGACTTCGACTTTATCGTGCTGGAGCATCTGCGAGCGGAGGAAGAGGAGCTCGTCGAGCTTCGTGTCGCACGTGCCGAGGAGGACCACGGTCGCCATTTTCCTTCCCCCTTTTTGTCTCAAAAAGAACTCTGGTGGTAGGGTTGGCTAGGAGACCAGGGGTCTTCAAATAAGCATAGGTGGTTGTCTCCCAGAGGCAATGGGAAGCCCATGGGAATAAACTAACACCACTGCGGGGTCCATCAGCGGACAGGAAGACCCGCAAAGGAGCTCCGTCCTACGACGGGAGTGACGTAACCGTACCACCCAATCAGCACGTCGTGAAACCGCGCTTCGTCCGGCGGGGTAGCCGGTCCCGTCCATCGATATTTCCCCTTTATTTGTTCAAGACGTCCAACTTCAACCGAAAATAACATTTACCCCTGAATTCCAAACCAAACATAAAATGGCGCCGCCAACCAACAGAGATGAAATTCTCGCCAACCTCCGGCGCCAAATCAGCGCCGGCAAGCCCATCGTCGGCGCCGGAGCCGGCATCGGCCTCTCCGCCAAATTCATCGAGGCCGGGGGCGGTGATCTGATCATCGTTTACAACAGCGGTCGCTTCCGCATGGCCGGGCGCGGATCACTGGCAGGGCTGATGCCCTACGGAAATGCCAACGACGTCGTCTTGGAAATGGTACCTACCTGACCTGCCTACTAAACCCCATATCCGCCCTCCATTCTTCTATCTCAGCAAGAGTGACGGTGGTAGAATTTCTAACTAACCGGGGCCCAGGCAAACGAAGTCCTCCCCGTCGTGCACCACACGCCCGTGCTCGCGGGCGTCTGTGCCACGGACCCCTTCCGCCAGATACCGCAGTTCCTCGCACAGCTGCGCGATCTCGGCTTCGCCGGGGTGCAGAACTTCCCTACGGTCGGGCTGATCGACGGCGAGTTCCGCGAGCGCCTCGAGGAGACGGGCATGTCGTACCAGGCCGAGGTGGACATGGTGCGGATGGCGCATGAGATGGGTTTGCTGACTACCCCGTATGCGTTCACGGCTGATGAGGGCCGGAGGATGGCTGAGGCGGGCGCGGATATCGTCGTGGCTCACATGGGGTTGACGGCGGGAGGGTCTATCGGGGCTGGGTCCAAGTACCCCGGGAAGGGCCTTGACGACTGCGTGAAGCTGATTCAGGAGATTCGGGATGCAGCTGTGGCCGTCAAGCCCGACGTTATTGTTTTGTGCCATGGAGGCCCGGTCGCTACGCCGGATGATGCTGAGTACGTCTTGGGAAAGACGGTGGGTGTGCAGGGATTCTATGGGGCGAGTTCGATGGAGAGGCTCCCTGTTGAAGAAGCCATCACCAATATCACGGCGAGATTCAAGGGAATCGCATCTGGGCGGCAGCAGTGAGAAATTAATTAAGAGCTGTTGATAGCAAGGCTATCTGGGGGCCACGGACGTGGTTTGGAACCGCGGTGATGGTAGTTACTTAAATTTCTGTCTTCCCCCCCTTCCCCTTGTCGGGAACAGGCGACTCAAGCTTCCACAGGTCAATGATGATGTACTTGAAGCCAGGCCCAGGGGAGGCGATGCCCGTCGCGACGACCTTGTTGAGCCAGTAGTAGCTGGGGTGTCCTGTCTCGAACTTGATGCGCGTGTGGAGAATGGTCGCGGCACCGTCCTGCTGCGGGCCGTTGGCCTCGACGTAGATGTTGGCGCCGTCGGCCGTGCGCAGCAGGTACCTTGCATCGACGTAGAAGGCGTGGGCCGCAGCGTCGCCGAGACCCCAATCGCCGCCGGAGTTGGAGATGGAGGCTGTTGATTGATGTCAGCCTGGGCGTCAATGTCGTCCCAAGTCGGATGAGCATAAGTACCAGAGAAAACGGGACCCTTGAAGATTCCACCTGTGATTCCAAAGATAGTGCGAGCACCGAGAGGTCCGACGCCAACCGGGACTGGGGCCGCCAAACTTGCGTTGACGGTGCCTAGGTATGACAGTGATGGCGGTGTTGGTGTGCCGCTGACTCCATGGAGGAGAGCACCGGCAGTGCTGAGAAGGAGCTGGAACGCCTTCATGTTAGGTAGGTAGGTAGTTTGCGAGCTGGGGACTCGGGATGGTCTTATGTGAGGCACCTAAGGTAGGTAGGTAATACGCACACGAGAGAAGTGAAGTGAAGCAAACCCTGGAAACCAAGGCCTCTTATAACTGGGAGTTGTCGGGGATCCGGCTGAGATCCCGTGTGCTCATTGCATCGCGATCCCGAATTATCTCTTTGCAGACGAGTTTTGAGACATTCCATCCTACCTAGGGAACCTGTTCAGCGTGGCTGCCTGACTTGATGGTGGCTTCCTAGCGCGCATCGTCGGCTTGTATAAGACCGAACATACCGACAGGAGACATGACAACCAGCACAGAGAAATCATCCAATAGCATTATTCCCGCATAGTTATTAGGAAGAATGCCTCGCTTAGCGGTCTGCATGTATTTTAGGTAATATTGGCCAAACTCTGCAGGAGGAGTTGCACATGGCCACCGCAATTCTGTTTCTGCTTTCCCCCCTTTGCATCCCTAGGAGACCGGGAGCAGGGGCGGGGGTGAGAGCAAGAAAGGAGATGGAATATCGCTGTTTGACTTTGAAATCTTCCGAATCAGACCCAATCGGAAACTCTGTCCAGATATCTGTTATTGACAAACACTCTTGAAAGCTCAGCATGGGCTTTGAAACGCAGAAACTAGACATTACGGTTCCCCAACAAATCGTTATTCCCCCCAACTGACTTACAACTTGAACTCCCCACTACTGTTTACCTCTTCACCTGTTCCAGCCTATAGAAAGTTCAACCGACCGTGCTTGGATTGGAGAATCGATAGGTCTGATGGTCCTGATCCGACTCCTCTACTCCATCAACAGCGGGTTTCACATCTGGAATTCTCCCTTCATGCTTAAGACACGGCGCCGATTTCCCACCATGGTTGTTCTTGGGATGATACGACGGGTCATTCTGCAGCCGCCACAGCAGCGAGGCATGAAGCACCGCGTCAGGTGGGATATCCCGCGTGCTCCCTTTGTTGAGCGGGAACCTCACGTTCCGCCAGCCGTCGCCTTCCAGCTCCCATCGGGTGATGGTGGGGAGCCATTCTGTTTCTGTCAGTACCAAATCACCCAAACCATGTAATGAAGAAAGTATTTCAAAGGCGGGGAAAGAAAAGTTAGAGGACGACTCACCCAAAAACTTCCACAGCAGAACCCTTGAAAATCCCGTCCCGCAACCAAACGCCAAGGAATCATGAATAAACCCCGAAAGCGCTTGCCCCTTCTTCTTGTGATACCGTCTCTTGAACCGCTCTAGCAAATCGACCTTCCACTTCAACGCCGCACTCGGATCCTTCTCACCCACCAGCTCAGCCTCCCTAATCATCCACGCCAGCGGGATATCACTCATCTGGAACGGGCCGGCATCCAAGTACTTGGTCGCAGCATTCTTCCCTGCCTTTCTTGTCGTCCAAAAGTTGGTGATTCTCTGCCAAATCGTCATCTCATCCCTCGTATCCAGCGGATTATCCACTGCAGCAGGCCACCCCCCTCCGACATCGCCATGACACCCAGGGAACCAAACCTCCTTGATGTCCTCCTCCATACTAGTATTGTCATCCTCCTCCTGCCTATTGTGGTCAGCCTCCGCAGCGGCGGCGGCAGCGGCGGCGGCGGCGGCGCGAATGTCTTGCGCCAGTAGCGCCGCCTTGAACTTGACGCGCCGCTCGTCGACGGCCACGGCGTGTCGCACGTACACTGCCGTGCCCTTGACTGCGACGGGGACCGGCGTGCTGCTCTCTAGAACGGCAACGCTGTTGACACAATCCCACATGCCGAGGAAGTAGACTTTGATGTTTTGCTCCTCCACATGGTCTCGGTGAACGACTTGCTCCTTTCGGCAGAAGGTGTTGCTGAAGGCGGCGATTTCGTCGCGGCCGTGGTTGGAGGGGTGCTCGTCGTCATGGATTGCGGTGGCTGTGGGTCTTGGGTCGCTGGCGGATGGTGGAATGTCTGAGGGGCCGGCGCCGTTTGTGGCTGGTTCCTGTTGGGCGTTTGTCCCGCTGCCTTTTCGGCCACGGCTGCGATGTCGGCCGCCGTGGAACTCTTTGACGTCGCCGGCGAGATAGCGTTGGTACAGGCGGTAGGCAAAGGGTACCATCTCTTCGTTGCCTTTACAGAGAAGCCCGACGGTATGGATCATGCGCGCGAGGAATTTGGCTGTGAAGGCGCCGCGACTGAAGCCGAACATGTAGATTCTGTCCCCCTGGGTTTTGGCGTTAGGCGGGCTGTGCCATTCCAGATTGGAAAGATGAGGGGAGTGAGACATGATCGCGTACAGAGTCATAATACCGCATTAGGAATCGGTAACCGGCCAGGACGTGAGCGTCAAAGCCGGTGCCAAAGCCTTGGTCTACGGTCTGCTCAATGCCGCTTTTGAGGCTTGATAGCCATGACTGATCCACTGACGTGGCGTCGACGTCGTAGGTGCCAATACCAGCTAAATAGAATTAGCAAAATATGCCCGACTTTTTTTCTGTTAGCAAGACACGAAGGCAGGTGAGGTACTCTGGTAGTAGTGGAATTGGTCGGGATCATTGCGATCCAGCTTGCTCAGGAGCTTGACAACGTTGGTATCCGAATTGGATCCGCTAAAGGAATTGCCCGTGCCATCGAAGCAGAGCACCAGCTGTCTGGCGTTTCTGGAGGTCCCGACAAAGGGTCCCGAGGGTCCAGGTTCAGGCTGAGACATACCGGCGGTGTTGGCAGCGAAGGTACCTTAGGTATGTGTGGCCACGGTGCGTTTGGTATGACTGAACTTGAAGCAGAAACTGAAGGCAAAGACTCGAAAGAGTTGGGCGCGCTTTTGCTGAAGGCCTAGGGTTCCTCTTTTATTGGGGTCCCGTCTGTCTATTTCCCCACCCCCCGAAGTGACACCAAAAGTTGTGAACTTGGTCCGTTCACTCAAACACCAGAAATCGCGATGAGCAGTACCCTCTGGATAAGGTACCTAGGTACTGCACCTATGGGTCGGTAGACACTAAATCAAAACAGGGGCCGACGGGGCTGATCAAGTCCGCAAGACCGGCGGGTAGGTCTCATCCCGCTGGACAGTCCGTAGGTCCTTCTACTAGAATAGTAGTAATACTTACATGTAATTGCATGCCGCACAATCTGCTTGTCTCACCTTTTTCGCACTTTGGGGTGTCTCCTTTGTCTTGTTCAACCTCTCTCCCTCTCCGCTCCTGCGATGAAATGACTTCCCTTTTCTCTCTACCGAGCCACACCCCGCAACCAATGCCGAATGGAGTCTGGCGAACAATGGAGGCGTAACGCCTTCTCGTGTCTTATTCGTTTCTCTTCCCGAAGGTCAAGGTCTAGACTCCGAGCTCGGGTTGTTCAAGTTGTGCTCCTATAGGTATCACCAAATGCGGGCGTTTTACAGCCGCAGTGACTGCGACTTAGACTGTCGCAGTTGACACAATTCCCACACTCCAGCCCGCCAGGAACCCCGCTTTGGTGCTTCTCGACGGGGCTTTCCGTGTGTGTGGCATCTTCAATGCAGCCCCTTCCAGATCCAACTAGAAAGCATCTCGACGAACCACAATACCCACGTAGCAGCATGCTGCAGACCATCGTGATCAAGCGAGCCAAGCACTAGGGTTATTGGACGATCCGATCTCAAGCGAGCGGCCCGCATTCTGCAGGCCTGCTCTATGCAGCTTGGATCGTCCGCGATTGGACGAAGCAACTGGCCCAACATCGAGGCTCACGCAGATCCCCCAGGTTTATACCCGCGTACATGTGTGCGAACACCCGCGTTATCTACTTACTCCCTTGGGTACCTTGCCCACCTGCGCGGGGCTGCACAACAGCGACGCCCGGCATACTAGGTATGCTCAAGTTGCCAATGACACGGACCATCGCTCTAGTGCCACGAGGCTAACCTGGTTTTGTTTTATTCTGCAGGACTATTTGTTGTGTGTGTCGAGTGGCTTCCCTCTCTTCGACCTTAACTGGTGCAAACATCCGGGACGGGGTATTTATGGGAGCTCAGAGAATGGGAACTTTGCAAACGGGAGAAGATGGATTGGCCAGGGAGACAACACGTCGATGCTGGTCTCGGTCGAACACTGCCCGACGCTCTCTTGGTTTCAGCTCCAACACATACACTTGCGGCCCTTAGGTGTGTCTTGAGGCGTCGAATCAAGCATGAAGCCACATACACGCATCGCGGCGGGGAAACAGGCAGGCTCGATTGGGGTCATGCGATGCGGCGCTTCGACGAGATGGCCCGCCATCGATTGCATCGCTTCCTGCCGCTGAGTTGGAATTGACGAACGGGAGAGGGCTGATATGTCAGTCGAGATCGGAAGGGGGGCCTCGGAATCGCCGCTTTCAGATTGGAGGATATATCAATCGACGGTCCTTGGACATCTGGGGGACGGGAATTGGGCTATCGAAGCGCCCTGCCCTTCTCCTTCTCTCCTCTCTCTCTTCTCTTCTCCCTTCTTCTTGTTCCTCCTTCCGTCTTCGTTCTTCTCCCGCCCTCTTCCCTCTCTCCCTTCTCTGACGGCTCTCTACCAACCCCTGCATCCATATCGCAACCATGGCCTCAGTCGAAAGGTTCCAGGCGGGCGAGAGGTACGGAGAGGATGAAGAGCTTGCGTACTCACTCAGCGACCCCGTGGACCTTGCCCGGGGTATCTTGAAGGAGCTAGCTGGCGTCCGGACACAGGTGTCTCTTTCCGAGCTGGTCGGCATTATCAAGACTCTCAAGGAGAAACCCCTTGACGATAGAAAAGGGTAAGCATTTGCCTTGATGAGTCCCTGCGAACCAAGAACAAAGTTGTAACACCAAGGCACCCACACAGGACCACCGAACAACTTCTCGCCATCTTGACTATGCTATCGCCCAAGTCACATGCCCGGAAGGTGCTTTCAAGCAAATTCATAGACTCTTTGTGGAACAACCTCCAGCATCCACCCCTCTGCTATGTTGGCGGCGATGTCAAGTACGAGGTTGTCGGCGCCGACAGCCAGCCCAAGCCGCCCAAGCCCACGGATACCATTCAGTTTCAGGCCCCCGACTTCCCGCATGTTACACTCCGCGAGCAGGTCCCCCAGTCGCCAGCTGGTCTCTACCAGTATCGCACACCCGATGGCAGCCACAACAACATCCTAGCACCCAACTTGGGCAAGGCGGGCACGCCATACGCCAAGACGACGCGGAGCACCAAGACACTGCACGGTATTAAGCCGGACCCGGGTCTTCTCTTTGACCTGCTGATGGCCCGCGATGATAAGCACTTTGAGGAGAACCCGGTGGGGATCTCGTCCATGTTTTACTATCACGCTTCCATCATCATCCACGACCTCTTCCGAACCAGCCGGACGGACCCTAATACGTCGGATACATCGTCGTATCTCGACCTGGCACCACTCTACGGATCCTCGCTCAAGGACCAGCTTGAGATTCGCACCATGAAAGGTGGCATGCTGAAGCCAGACACCTTTCACGAAAAAAGGCTCCTCGGCCAACCGGCGGGCGTTAATGTGATGCTCGTCATGTATAGCCGCTTCCACAATTACGTTTGCGATACCCTGCTCAAGATCAACGAGGGCGGTCGCTTCACGCTTGCTGCATACAGCTCGAGCGCCACGGACGAGGAGAAGGCCAAGGCTATCGCTAAACAGGACCATGATCTATTCAACACAGCTCGCCTGGTTGTTGGCGGGATGTACATCGAGATCAGCATTCACGACTATATTCGTGCCATCACCAACGTCCATGCCAGCAAGGGCGACTGGACGCTGGACCCGCGCGCCCAAGGGCCGAGCAAGCAGTTCGACCCAGAGGGCACCCCACGTGGCGTTGGCAACCAAGTCAGCGTGGAATTCAACCTACTTTACCGCTTCCACTCGTGTATCTCCAAGAAAGACGAGCGCTGGATTAACGATTTCTTCCTGCACCTCTTTCCGGGCCGCAAACCAGAGGATCTCGAAAACGTTAGTTGGATCGAACTCGGCCAAGCTCTCCTCGCTTTTGAGCAGCAGATTCCCAAGGACCCCAGTCTCCGTACCTTCGGCGGGCTGGAGCGTCAAGCCGATGGCAAGTTCAAAGACTCCGACCTTGTCCATATTCTTAAGGAAGCTATGGATGATCCCTGCGGCGTGTTCGGCGCTCGAACTATTCCAAAAGCGCTCAAGATTGTTGAGATTCTCGGCATCAAACAAGCCCGCAAATGGCAAGTCGCCTCCCTCAACGAGTTCCGCGACTTTTTCGGCCTCAAGCGTTACGACACCTTCACCGAAATCAATCCAGACCCCGAAATCGCCAGCCTACTCGAGAAGCTCTACACTGACCCCGACATGGTTGAGCTCTACCCAGGCCTGATGATCGAAAACGCCAAACCCGCACGCAGCCCTGGTTGTGGAATTCGTCCCCCTTACACGCTAGGCCGTGCCATTCTGTCCGATGCCGTCACCCTCATCAGGTCGGACCGCTTCAACACGCTCGACTACACCGTGTCTAGTCTGACCGCATGGGGCTACAACGAAGTGCGACCCGATCCCAAAACGCTCGGCGGCTCCATGCTCTACAAGCTCATTCAGCGCGCTCTGCCAGGCTGGTTCCCATTCAACTCCATCGCTGTGATGCAACCAATGTACACCAGAAAGGGCAACGAAAGAATCTACCGCGAGCATGGCACCCTGGACCAATACACCTTCGATGACCCCAAACCCCCTCTCAAGCCAGTCGTCCTCGTCTCCAGCGCGGCGATCAAGCAGGTCCTCTCCACACCTAAATCCTTCGCCGTCCCCTGGGCCGCCCCCTTCAAAGCCTTGTTCCCGTCCAAAGACCTGAGCTGGTACATGCTGGCGGGCGACGCACCCGCCAACTACAAGCACCGCGCCGATATGGAGAAGGCCTTCTCCAATATCCCCAATGTGGGATATGCTTTCCAGGAGTGTATCAACAAGGTCGGCGCGGAACTGCTCGAGAAGGCAACGTTCAAGCTCAAGGAGGGACTCTACCAGATCGACATCCTTCGCGACGTGGCGATCCCGTTGGTTGCGCGGACGCTGGCGGACTTGTTCTATCTGGACCTGAAGACGGATGAGAACCCGGGCGGCACCCTGGGCGAGGCGCAGGTGTATAGCTTGTTGTTAGACATTCGGCTCTGGGGGATAAATTTCGCGAGCGACCCTGCAGAGGCGTGGAATAGGCGGCGAAAGGCAAGGGAGAGTTGTACTATGCTTATGGAGGGGATGAGGAAGTTGGTCAATCGGGTTGTGTTGGTCCGGGGGTTCGGGTTGAGGATTGCATCGGCCATCTCAAGTGTGTGTTCGAGTGTGAAGAAGGGGAGCTTGAGGTGGTGTGGTCTACGATTAGTTGAAGAGTTATTGGATATGGGGAACTCGGTGGATAAGGTGGTTGATATCCTATGGTATGTGCCTTTGCCCCTAGTTTCCGTACCCGGCAACGGAGTGTGGCTGACATGGTGATAGGCTCTCGGCTTTTGGAGGGACCGGCGTCCTGGTTACAACTGTAAGTAGCGCGTAGAGTCGACTTTGGATTTGATGCTGACATACGGACGCAGACCTACGAAATCCTCGAGTTCTTCCTCCGCCCAGACAACGCGTCCATCTGGGCCGAAGTCCAGGCCCTTGCCCAAAAGAACGACTTCGCCAGAATCGACGCATATGTGGCCGAAGCCCATCGCCTCACCAGCTCCCTACGCAACGTGCGCGTTGCCACTCAGCCCACTACCATCGAGGGCAAGCAAATCCAGCCGGGCAACCTTGTTGTTCTGCTCATTGTACGTTCCATCTCCCCTCCGAAGACGCCAACTCTAACACAGAGGATCTCCAGGGTGAAGCAGGTCGCAGCGCAGTTGACATCGCCAACCCAACCAAATTCGACCCCAAGCGCAAGAGCGACGCAGAGACGTTGACGTCCTTCAGCTATGGCAAGCACGCGTGCTTCGGCCGCGAGAAGGGAAAGGCTTTCATGAATGGCATCATCAAACTGGCTGCTGACTTGAGGAATCTGCGCCCTGCGACGGGTGAGATGGGGACTGTCAAGACGATCCAGATGGGCGGGGTCAAGTTGTTTCTCAATGACAGCTGGTCACATCTTGGTTATGATGCTAGTAGTGAGTTTGATTCTTGATTTTCCAGATGGCTGGAATTGTTTGCTGACTTGAACAACAGCTTGGAAGTTGCACTTTGATGGCCGGGGTAAGGGCGGCTACACTGGTGACCGTCAGCCGACGGATCCGATGGATTTGGGGACTTATTATGGGCAGATTCAGAAGCGGAAGGATGAGATTTTGGGGAAGGTGGGCTCGTGAAGGTAATTTGTTGCTTGGGTCTCGCATGGCTTGTCATTAGATTATGTGGTTGTTGGCGTGTCGTCGGTTTGATCTCCCAACAACCTAAAGGTCACTCTTTTGTTTGAGTCACGGATTTTGCTTTTGATTCCATAACTATTCTCTACTATGTTGCTCGGTTTATTAGTTGCCTACCAAGGTAGTCTGCCACGGAAAATAAGTGGGCCCCGCTCAAAAATGGTTAGCCCAAAATCAGGCTCGCTTCACCCCCGGCTCAGCTTCGGCTCACCATTGCTCACCCTGCCATGAAAATTGGGAAGTTTACGCGACATAGGGACCGATTTTGGGCCACCTCCGCAAAAAGGTGCCAAGATAGGAGGTCCCAGATATAGGACCCCCCATCCCAACAAAACAAACGCAGCCTTCAAAATACAGGCAAGAAATAAGTTCAGGGCTAACGTTTTCATTCTCCGTTTTAAGACTCTACGTTGTAGTAATCATGCCTGCCTACCGTACGACTACCCCTGGCCATAAAAAGGCAACTCGACCCACCCTACTACCTACCGCACGACTAGTAGTCTCCTGACCATAAAGAGGTAGCTTAACCCGTCCTACTGTTTACCGTACGACTACTATTCTCCTAACCACAAAGAGGTAGATCGACCAGTCCTACTACCTACCGTACGACTTTCACCTTCTTATCCCCGTGTCATTGCTCCTCGTACTGTACTGGTCGCATCTCCGTTCTTCCTTAGTTTTCTATATCGCATTCCCTTTTTCAATCTCCCTTTTAGTAGCCTCATACTATACTCGCTTTCACGATGCCGAGAAAGAAGAGCCCTAAGGAGTTCTTTCGCCGGGGAAAAGAGAAGGGCTCGGAGAATTGCACGGAGGGGATAGACGGCTCCCGAGTCGACAAAAAGCCAACGGACAAGGTATTGAGAGATTATCGCCGTATGATTGATCTTTGGAACCAGTAAGATATGCAAATCCGTACAAGATGTCCGCTTCTAATATCCATTTAGATATGTAGAAGACCAAATCTCTCTGTTGACTCTTTCCCTCCTCGGCCACGACCTCTTCGGAAGCCGCCAGCTTCGCCTCTAAAGCGCACAAAGGGTATTGTCTTGACAAAGGACCACTTTAGCATCATGAATTGCGCTGACGTGTTTGTCAAAACAGTCCTTAAATCTCCAGATGCCGAACCAGGGCGCTCTTGACCAGGGCTGGAACAAGAAGGCCCCAACTGCCAGGCTCAAGGCCATCGCCCGCGACCCCATCACCAGCGCGACGTACACTAGCTCTTTAACCCAGCGCTCCTCCAAGACCGACGATTACCAGTCCTTATTTGCCCATCAAGAACGAGTTTGACCCTTCGTGTCGCGTGGCCAGTCCTAATATGCTCCCGGCGCTGAGGAGTGTCAGGCACTAGACCGACGCCCCGTCCATGCTCGATGACTACACGCGCCACGCGGCCACCCACTGCCCAGCACGACGGCATTCTAGCCTCGCATTTTGACAACACCGACGACCGCGCCAGGAGGAAGCAAAGGTTCAATGAGGAACGCTGCGCCATCGTCGCCTCCCAGAATACCTTGCCCTTGATGATGCGACGGGGGAGGCAAGCCCTTTCCCGTCTTGTCCTGTGCGTAGCACACAAGGTACTACGCCGCATATGGCTTGACTTCTTCTGAAGGTAAGTCACGATACGCCTTCTTTCCCCTCATAATCGCAATCAACTCCCTCCGAATCCACTCCTCCCCCTTCTTCATCTCCCACCCCTCCATCACCCCCACCGCATCCTCAATCTCCTTCTTCTCCATCTCGTTAAGCGGCACCTCATTCTCCACAATCTCCATGTAATCCCCCTCGTAACTCATGTCAATCAGCGCATACCCAATCACACTTGACAAGCTCTCAATCGTCTCCATCCGTAGCGTCGACCCGTGGCTCGACCGCGCCACAATACGCACCAGCGCCGCGCATGCCACCGACAGCGGGACTGTCTGCACATAGGGCGGAAGGGTAATGTTGCTGTGCTGGAGGGCGATGTTGCTGTGATGAACCTTACTAGTGGCGGAGGTGATGGGAATTGCGTCCGAGGGCGTAATACCTGTCCAGGAGAAGGGCGCAAAGACAAGTCTACGGCTCGGGCCATATTTTGGTGTTGTTGAGTCGTCGAGCGGGAAACGCAGGGCGAGAGGACACCACTCGCAGGGGTAGTCGTAGGTAAGGGTGCTCTCGTTTACCGGGAAGAGGCCCACGTTGGCGGCGAGAAAGCGGACTTGTTGTAACTGGGTGTCGGGGACAAGAAGAAAGATGCTCTGTAATAGACATGTTAGCTAGATGGTTATAGGTGGTCGTTATTTGGACGGGGCTGTATAGCGGGTTGTGACTCACTCCATTCGACACTAGGGGGTAACCGAGACGGACGAAGAGGCTGGTCTCCCACTCGACGAGAAGGATGCCGGAGCTTTCGAGGCTGTCCAGGAGGGCTCTTGTACGGTCTTGGAGACCGATGGTGGTGGTTGTGGTCATTTTGTTTGTAATTTGTGGTTGTTTGGAAGAAAGGCTGTGTCGAAATAAAGTGTGGTCTGTCCGACAAAGAAGGGGAGGTGGGGCAGACCTTCTCCATGCATGGGGTTAGGGTTAGGTTCTTCGATGTTTCTTCCCCACTTTCCCTTTTCCCGCCAGCTCGGTGTGTTTCTCTCCCTCTGTTTCTCCCCCTCTGTTTTGATGCACATCTAATACTTACCTTCAGGCCGGGCTGGGCGCCCACTATCCACATCCCGTTTGCCACCTTGATTCGCGATCTGGACAACTTCTGCCGCATGGAATCCGCGGTCCCCCACGAACCCCGCAAGCGCAAGCGTCAGGACAAATCTGAGGACAAGTCGGATGAAGAGGATGAGGCCAAGGATCAAAAGATGGCGGCCAAGATGCGCGAGATGGAGGCCAAGATGCGTGGGATGGAGGCCAAGATGCGTGAGATGGAGACTAAGGATCAGAAGATGGAGGCTAAGAGGGCCGCCTCAGACCGCGGCCTGAGAGTCGAGGGACGCGATGCCGCCAGAGTTCGCCAGCAGCTTGCCAGATCGGAGCAGATGCTTGCCAGGGCCGAGCAGGAGATTGCCCAGCTCCGCCAGCAGCTGTATCCTGGGGACTAAACTTGGGACCTATGTCTAAGGGGACAGGATTTGGGACCTTGTCTGAGAAGGAGGCCCTAAGGTGGCCCCTCGGCTAAGGTTTCCATGGTTTATGAGGTACAGAGAGAAGCCGTCAAAGAGTAACCGGAGTGTAAAGCGTCCCAGAAATGGGACTAAGAGGGAACTCAAGGGCTGCTCAGCCAAAGGGTAAGCAGAAAGCTAAGCCAGGCTGATAAGGGCTAATGCTAGGCTGGGCCGAGGTTAAGCTAGGAGGGAAGGGTCCCAAAAAGTGGCCACACGCGCCAACCAAAAAGTCGCTTGAGTTTCGTGTGATGATACCATTTGAATTTGCCGACTCCACTACCGAAGATGGAAGAGACGTAACTTCTCATAGTAACCACGTTGTTTTCGAACCATGTGATAGGGAGAGCACACAGAGATGTCACCACCACGTTCTTGCAATCAGAGAGTTGGTGCTGTGGCAGCAGCAGCAGCAGGCACTTCCGTGAGCAGGAGCACAGCTCAGAAATTCTACTCGCCTCGAGGCGCGCCGTGCCGTCTTTGACTCAACATTAGAAAAACCGAGCGAAGAGGCGTAGAGATGGGTGTTACTATCAGGGGAGTTCATGGGGGCGCCGATTACGCCTTGCCACTCGAGCTGGCCGCTAGGCCCCCCCATCGCAATGCCTTCAAGCTTCTACTGCGTCTCGGTGCTGCGAACCTAAACTGGATTGATCTCAAGCCTGGTTACATGGGCCATCTGGCTGACCGTCTCGGCGAGCTCGCGCACGACAACCGTGGTGAACTGCTGAAAGACTTCCTGCGAGCCATTTCGGCGAATGTGCCTCACCCGAGGGTTCTCTACGAGGTCCTCTGGGAATCTCTCATGCACCAGCCCAATGAGAATCTTGAGGACTTTGCCGACAAACAAAGAAACACCGTCGGTTGAGGTCGTGGAGTTGCTCCTCGATCGGGGTGCGAGTCCCAACTGCACAGCCTTCATCCACGGAAACCACAATCTAGCAACGTCTCTCCTTTCAAGGACCATTCCGATGAGACGGCGGGACTTGTTCGAACTTCTTCTGCCAGGGTTCTCCTTCTTTTTGGCCCGAGCCTTCATGCCTAGCCAAGGTAATTTACACGAGACCCGGGAACCCCGAGATGGATTCCAGCGGCCACACTCGTCGAGCCTTGAAAGTCAAACACGCACAGGGGTGGATTTGAGAAACCCGCCCCAGGAACGCATCGGGTAAAACAGAGTCAATTTGGTGCCGCCGAGCCCACGTGGCATGTCCGCTCCCGTCCCGTCCCTTTCCCGGCTCGGAGAGGCCGGTAGGTAGGCAGGCAGGCAGCCCACTCTTTTCTCCGGCACTGGGCCACAAATCCTTCCTCTCCCCTTCTTTTCATGCGGGTCGGCAGCGGAGCCCTCTCCGTGCTGTCAGATTTACACACGATGGGATCAAAGCTTGCCCCGATGCCCCTGCGCCACAACGCCCAGCTCATGATAGCGACCCCCGCCCAATCACCATTCTGGACCTCGGCTTCATTCCAAATTCCAACTTGACCTTTTCTCCTCCTCCATCCCATGCTTATCCCCGCCGGATCTTGCCTATCCCCGCCGGACCTTGCCTGCCTCGGTGTAGACTACATTGCAAAAGATCGGCCATGCCAGGCGCTGAGAAAGCCGCCCTCGCGCGCCTGAAACTACAGTTTGAGCCCAGTCCCAGCCCGCTTGCGTGCGTGGGTGCTTGCTCGCTTAGGTAGGTAGGTTCCAGCTCCAACATGGAAAAAGGGGTGACGCGATTATTGTGCCTACCTACCTACCTAGGTATGCATGCGCTTGATCCAGTCGTTACACAGGCATCCGCTTTGTGGCACGCCTAAGTGGCCGAGGTGTTCGAACGACAGGAGGCTAGTCATTGGCTAGGGCACGCACGCGGGGTCATTTTCG
>Ga0247780_1001000_pt1 | contig 20744 bp, 9 predicted proteins | sample UWRJL079202R5_FD_179927 | JGI IMG/M metagenome (GOLD analysis project Ga0247780, IMG submission 179927) | Plant litter microbial communities from Arlington Agricultural Research Station in Wisconsin, United States - UWRJ-L079-202R-5 | ecosystem: Environmental > Terrestrial > Plant litter >... | reverse complement strand
TGTGGTAAAATGAGGTTCGACAGCTCGGCGGAGGAGGGGGGAAAGCTAGGGGGCGGAATGCAGCGCCCAAAATCTCGCCATAAGTCACGTGTGGCAGGCCTCACTGCATACACGTTGCCCTCCCCCGGCCCCGCCCGCGTGGCACCATTGACAGCGCTCCCAAGCTCGATCCACTCCATACTTCTGGTTACCGCAGTGACGTTGAGGAGGTGGATTCAGCTGAAGTAGATGATGGAAGTGATGAGGCCGAGCATGACGTTAGCCAAAGGGCAGCTTCGGGGGAAACCGAGGGAGCGGAGGATGGTGAGGGTCCCGAGAGCGCCTAGATAGGTACCTACCTAACCAGGGCCGCTAGCAGGAAATATTTCTCGGTCTATATGGCTGCCAGCTTGCAGCCGAGCCAAATTCATGATGGGCCCAGAGCACTGGAAAATCAGCTTACCTCAATGGAACACCCTCCAGGACTACCATTTTTCGTTACGTGAATCCGACACACTAGGTGCCTACATTCAGACCCGGAAAGGAGAAGACCACCAAGATGCGGAGTAAGGAAGAGATAGAAACGTGATGTGGGCCGGAAGATATCAAAGCGAGGTGCAAAGCCGCGAGGTCGACTACAAGGCCATTTCAACTACAGCCGGTGAGCAGGAAGAGGCAGAGGCCGGGGAGGCTAGAGACGATGAGGACCGTGAGGATGAGACGGATGACAACAGCGAGGATAGAAAGGACGTTGATTCGATATAAGCTGACAAGGACGATGCCGTGTACGATGCCTGCTGCCTGGCAGTAAAAGACCGGATTTCCTCAAACCAGAGCGAATGTAAATTATACCCTTCACTGGGTATCTACGCAGCCTCCATTGGGTTGCGGAAGGGATATTCCTGTGCTGGATGTTGACAGGAAGAACGTGCACTGTTGCGGCTTTCCACTCTTGCTGGTGAAATAGACCTGGCACGATTTCGACAGCGTGGGTTCGAGTTTGGCCAAGCCCTCAACTGATAATTGCGATTGGTCAGACTCTGGTTCCCTGTGACACACGATGTTTGGATCGTGGGAGTGCTCGGACCTGCCAGTTAATGCGTTTCAAACCCACGAACCCGGCACTTGGGGGATCTGCCGCTGCTTTAAATCTTTGGATCGTCGTCTGGTACCTTATTCGCACTTCCATCACATCATTCTCAATCTCCAATTCTTGAACTGCATCCCGCCGACCATGTCTCCTGAAAGCGAGCATCAACCATTCCTTCCCAAAAGCGACAGACGGTCACCGAAAGGGGCAGTCTTATCCAACTTTCTCGTCTTCGCGATCACCTCTCTACTCTGGCTTGTGGTGGTAATCATCAGCCTAGGTGCTTCCAACAAGGACATCCACACGATCGGCACGACAAACGGCGCTGGCCATCGACACAATGTTACGACAGACGCTACACTCATAACCTGCGGTAACTCCGCTGCAGAGGCGAGATCCCTTGGCTGCAAGTACGATACTCTTCTCAATCACTGGGTGCCGGCGCCGTGCTACGACGAAGAATGGATTGCCGAATACCAGGACGACGGCAGCTGGGGCGCCTATGCCAACGAAGACCTCACCGGCCGCTTGACGCGTCAAGATATGGAAGAGAGTGACTTTTACTACACGTCTCTCCGAGACCACGTCAACCACTGCGCGGCGATGTGGAATAAGCAATTTTGGGCGCTGTATGAAGAGCGGAGGGCATTGGACACGATCATTGCCAGCCCCGGCCACACAGAGCATTGCGCTCAGTTTCTCATGGATGCTGTGGAGATGAATGCAACTCAGGCGACTAAGACGTTTGTGGGATTCGCTGGGTGTTGGATTAGAGAGGGTTGAATTGTGAACGATGTGGCCATGGCGTAGCTAGGTACCTACTTTCGGGTTCTTAGCGGCCGAGATAATGAGGGGTGACAATATTGTGAAGCTGATAATGAGAATCAAACCGACGTCAAAGGCCTAGACAAAGAGAATGCGGGGATGGAGAATTGAACGAGGACGGGAAACCCAAGATGAGGAAGTTAGCAAGGATAAAAGAAAACTTACTTCACGGCGAAAACTTTGGGATTTTCTTGCAGACTTCAAGGAACCACGCACTTTAGATTTGCTTGCTCGCCCCGCTTGGGGTCCGAAGGGTGCTGCTCTGGTGGAAGTCAACAACCGGAAAGTTGGGACACTCGCCGAGGCATAAAATCTAGTAAATTGCAGGCACGCGGCGGCCGAGCCGACATGGGAATCTGATCTCAGGATGATCCCATGAATGCGCGAACTAGCCACAGCGTTCTTCTGGACCCGAGCGCAGAGGCGGCGTTGAGCACTCGTGGTGATAAGCCAAATAGTAGTAGCAGTATCAGGACGCGCAGAAACGGTGCCCTCGACCCAAGAGGTGCAAAGAAAGCATTGTGCAACCGTGGCCTTGAAAGAAAACGAGCGCGCTCTCGTGCCGCCGAGAATGAAGTGCCAAGACAAAGGATTCCGGCGGCTCGCCCGGGGCGGGTCCTTCGTTACGCCGGAAAGTCCCCGAGAACAACCGCTAAAATCGCCATGTCCTCGAGCGGCGTTTGGGGTTACACACGCCCGATTCAGCGCTGGTGATGGTCCAATTGCAACCCCTCTGCAAACAGTTGGTTGGCTGCTTGGTCACGATTGCGGAAATGAATTGCTCGAGGCATCAAGCGAAACGCGGCCTTAGCCTCGGCAGGTGCGTGACCCGCCCGCCATCTATGAGCTCATCGCTGAGCGCAACGATCACGGGGGCAGTCGCGACCTTCTCATAAAACAGGATTGCCCCCCTCCACGCCAACTTTCCACTTTCCTCAGTTATCCTGCAAACACCACCCATCGACCTCAACCACAATGGCGTCCCTCCCCGAAACAATGCGCGGGTGGCAATACTCCACCATCAAAAACGGCCTCGAAAACAGCCTCACCCTGCGCTCCGACCTGCCCATCCCCCCACTCTCCACCCGCGCCGATGTCGCCGAACTCCTCATCGAATCCCTATCCGTGAGCCTCAACCCCGCCGACTACAAGATCCCCGAGCTCCCGCCCCTCCTCCGCCGCGCCGTCATCCGCACCCCCGCCACGCCCGGCCAAGACTTCTGCGGCCGCGTCGTGCGCACCACCCCCGCTGCCGCACCCGACTTCTCCCCCGGCGACATCGTCTTCGGCCGCTTCGACCGCCTGCAGCATGGCACCCTGGCGACGTACTTCCCCGCCTCTGTCGCCTCATGCACAAAACTCCCTCCCCCTCCGCCCTCCGCAAAGCATGAAATCACCCCGGACGAACTCTCCTGTCTCGGCGTCGCGGGCCTAACGGCGTACCAATCCATCGCGCCGCATGTCACCAGAGGCGACAAGATTTTCATCAACGGCGGTGCAGGCGGGTGCGGCACGCTGGGGATCCAGATCGCCAAGGCGCTCGGTTGCCATGTGACTGTGTCGTGCTCGTCGGCGAAGCGCGAGTTGTGTGCGCGGCTAGGCGCGGACGAGGTGATTGACTATACCAAGGGGAATCTGCTGGAGGAGCTGAAGGCGAAGGGCAAGGTGTTTGCGCTGTGTGTGGATAATGTGGGGTTTCCGGCGGAGCTGTACAAGGCGGCGGATGAGTTTATGATTCCGGGGAGGAAGTTTCTGCAGATTGGAGGGGGGTTTGATCGGGCGATGATTGGAGCGACGGTGGGAAGGTTGTTTTGGCCGGGGGTTTTGGGGGGCGGGAGGACGTCCTTTGCGTTGTTTATGCTGAAGGGGAAGGAGGGCTCGGAAGAGTTGGTGAGGTGGGTGAGGGAGGGGGAAATTGAGGTGGTGATTGAAGAGGTGTTTGAGTTTGAGAAGCTGAGGGAGGCGTTTGAGAAGCTGAAGAGCGGGAAGTGTTATGGGAAGTTGGTTGTGAGGGTTGGGAAGTGATGCAGTGTGCGGCTCTTCGCGGCTATTTCGCTCTTGTCGTGAGAAAGAGATGGGCAGCTAGTTATTGGGCGGGTGGTGACGTTGGACGTTCATATCCGTAATACAACAGACCGTTCTTCCAGGTATCTACTCTCCTTTTCGGCTTTCTCTCTTTGACCCCCCTCCTTTTTCATACCCCTCGTCACCGGGCTTCCAGCCAGTAACACGCCACTTCACCCTCAGTCTGGATCACAAATGGAAGGGGATCTCAAGAACAGTAGGGTCAACATAGGTGTCTTGGCGCGTCTCCGATCTCGTCGTTCAAACAAGAACCAGTGAGAGGCTCCGAAGCTAGTAAATGAGGCGGTGTCCAGGAGCCAGTCCGAGTTGGGCTTGTGGCGCGCCCAGCCCCTCCAAGATGGGAATAGGGGCAAGCCATCCGCGCAATATTGCTCTCGAATGCGACTCAGCCGCATTCACCAAAGGCTTTAAGCCTCCTGATCTCCCAACACCTCCAACCAGCCCCGCATCCTCTCCAAAACCCACGTCACGTCGCCCTCGCGATGCCCTCCCTGCTGTCCCTGATCCGGGCAGTCTTGGTCCTATCAGTCCTGCAACCATTCCTCGCCGCGGCCCAGAATGACGGCACGGTTTCAATCCACGACACCAACGGATACACCTCCCTCCGCGAATGCGCCCGCCGCATCGTCTCAGAAGACGACTGGCTCAAAGCCGGGCTCAGCTGTCCCGCGCCGTACTACAACTTCTGCTACTGCCGCAGCGATCTCGGCTCGGTCGCCACAGCCTACATCAGCAGCTGCGTGTTCACAGACTGTCGATACAACAGCGCCGATCTAACGTCGGTGGTTGGTCTGTACGACGCGTACTGCGCGACAGCGACGCTGTCTCCGGGGACGACGCCAAAAGCGACCACGACATCGATAGGTCCCGGCGGCACGCCGGTTGTCGTTATCCCGACCACTGTAATCGTCGAGACGGGCAAGTCTCCAGGTCGGTTGCTCTCTCATCAACTAGTGGTCGTCGCACTATCGGCCGCTGTTGCCGCTGCCCTTGTGCTCATCGGGGGCTGACGACATCAATACCTCGCTACCTAGGCAGCCCAACCGTCTTTACCACCGCCAGGAGTTCAATTCCGACGTTGTATTCTACCGCCACGTATTACTCGACCCGACAGGCCACGCAGGGTGGAGGAGGGGGCGGGGGATTGAGCCAGTCTGACAAGATTGCGCTGGGCACTGGCATCAGTATTCCTTTGGCTGCGTTGATTGTTGCGGTGTATGTCTGTTTGAGGCGGAGACGTTAGACAGGCGCATGGTTCATGACACTGGAGAGTCATCCTCTGAATACCATGCATGAGATGAATATTTCACCATCATTGAGTCCTATTCGACGCTCTTCTCGTCGCGAGTGACCCATGACCCCCCTACGCCTTCAGCTCCTTCAAGATATCATCCGCCGCCTTCTCTCCCACCATATACGTCGACACTGCCGTAAACGTCCCCGGTATCCTCGGATACACACTCGCATCCACCACCCTCAACCCCTTCACGCCCCTGACCCTAAACTTTGAATCCAGCACCGCCATCTCATCCCCATCCGGCCCAATCGGGCACGTACAGCTAGCATGATGTCCCCACGCCTGATCCCTCACATATGCCTCGACCTCCTCTCTCGTCCTAACCCCCGACCCAGGCAACTCCTCTCTCGTCGGCACAAGCTGCCTCGCCAGCGCATCCCTCGCCAACCCAATCGCCTCCCCCATAGCCTTCAAATCCTCCCCACCCCCCTCCTCAAAGTACCGAAACACCACCTTCGGCGTATCCAGCGGATCCGCACTCCTCAGCTTCACACTCCCCGCTCTGTTCCTCGGGTGCGCCTTCAAGATCGCCCAGCTCCACCAGTCATGCTCGCTCGTAGCATTCACACTATACCCCGGCCAATACCCCCTGAAATTCACCGGTCCGCCAAACGCAAAGATATCATAGCTGTCGTCCGTCGTGACCGACGATTTATACAGCATCGCCGAGGCAAACCCCGCAGAGGCGTACGTCCCTCTGTCACCTAGCAAAGGGCGTTTCCACTTCTCCAAGCACGGGTCTGGAGCGCCGTAGAAACCAAAGGTGCATCCGTTCAGCGCCGGCCAGGGGAGGGGGACGCGCGCGTTGACAGAGATTTCGTAGTGGTCTTGGAGGTTGGCGCCGACGCCGGGGAGGTCGACGAGAAGTGGGATGCCGAAGCGCGAGAGTTCCGACGCGGGGCCGATGCCGGAGAGTTTGAGGAGCTGGGGGGAGTTGTAGGCGCCAGCGGAGATGATGACTTCGCGAGAGGCGGTGGCGGAGCCGGGTGTGCCGGCTGTTGGTGAGGAGGGGGAGAGGGGGCTGGCGCGGTAGAGGTGTGCGCCGTCGAGGAATTCGACTCCTGTGGCGACGGGGGGCGAGGCGGAGGTGTTGAAGAGGATGCGGGTAGCTTGGCAGTTGAGGCGGACGTCGAGGGGGTATTTCTTCTTCCCGTTGGGGTGGACAGCGTCGCGGACGGAGAGGATAAACTCGCGGGAGCCGGTGCGGGCACCGGAGTTGGTGCTGATGGGGACTTGGTAGTAGGCGGGCTCGCGGTCGCGTAGGACAGAGTCGGCGTTGAGATCGCCGGCGAGGAGGGTGGCGATGTTGATGGGGGATTTGGTGAGGTTTCCGAGGGCAAAAGCGCCGCCGGAGATGACGGAGAGAAGCTGGGGGTCTTTGAGGGGAATGGTTAGGGGGGCATTTTCGGTTGTGAGCCAGCCGTCAAAGCCGTGGCCGTTGGGGAGACCGGGGAGGTATTGCTTCTTTTCGAGCTTCTGGAAGTGTTTGCGCATGTTGGAGGGCGACCAGGATTCGTCGCCGGTCAGGGCGGCGATGTACTGGAAGTCGGATTGGTGCGGGTATACGGTGACTAGGGCGTTGTGCGCGGTGCAGCCGCCAAGTGTGCCGGCGCGGGGGTATAGCACGCCCTTCATGGTCGAACCGGGAGGCGGATTGAGGCCGGTGTAGACGTCGCCGGAGGGAGTGACGTAACTGGTTTTGGGGTCGCGCGCTTGACGAGCATCGTCTTCGTAGTGGCGGACGAAGAAGTCCCACGCCTCCTCGCGATCTTCCGTCATCTTGGCGCTGTACGCCGGAACCGTGTAGTTGTCACTGGTGCCATGATCGCCTCCCGCCTCGATCAGAAGCGTTTTGTGCCCGGCGAGAGCGAGACGTGCAGCAAGCGGCCCACCCCCGGCGCCGGAACCCACGACTATATATTCATAGCCGGCGAGTGTGACCGCAGAGATCGGGGCACATAAGGCCAGGACAGAGACCCAGGCCCTGATGATCATGATGCTGACAAAATTATGAAACAAGTGAGTATGAGGACTTAGAAGAGCGTCGACCGGCTACATTAAAGAAGTCGGTTTCTGGGCCTGGCCACATCCAATCCTATTTATAACCGGGTTCAAGATCTGAGACCTGGCGATACCACTTTCCGGGGGGTTGCATCGCGTGGGGTTAAATTTCCTGGGCCATTAGATCGACATGAACCGCTGCCGAAAACGGGTCAGATCTTCGGGAGAGCCAAATCCGGGGAAACTCGGTCCTTGGAAATACAGCGCATGCCAGTCTCTCTTCGGCACGTTTCGGTCAGTCCAGTATGTCATCCAATATATGTGACAGCTGAGAAACAACCCCTTTTCCCGGTATTCAATGAGCTAACCACTACTGACTTTAGTGTCGTCGTCACCAGTAGAGTATCTGCGGAGAGACCACACGAGATCGGGTAAATCTCTTGGCATCCTCGACATGGGCATGATCGACGTCCGAGGCAAGAGCCATGTGGAGAAATCGGACATTCGTGGTGGAGTGAAACAACTGATGTGTGGGACCACTGCCAGGTGCATCACCTCCAAGTTCCAGTCTTCCAGGCTTTTGGCATCCTCCAAGATGTACTGCTGGCCGATCAGTCCTGTTGCACACTGTCTTGGCGAGCCACTCAGGCGGAACACTCAGAGATCTGAACAGACATTAGTGAGTGCACCATCCCGGCATGTCCGAAACGCAACTCTTCATATACCACGAGTGCCCCTTGGGCACGACCTTCAGAGGCAATCAGACGACATTTCACACCGCTAACTAAACTTTCTCATGTTATGTGGGACATCTAAGTGTTAGCCGTGCGCTAGTGGACAGGATGCGGAACAAACAAGTCTGACAACGGGCGACGATCTAATTTGCTGGAGGGAGTAATCTTCATACAAAAGCTCTAGTACTCCAGCTTCATCGTCTGTCTACAGCAACAGGCCATTTTCTTTAGCAGCTCAGTGTCTTGAAGGCCCCAATGCCAATAAGGTTTAATCTTCCCAGTACCTCTGAATCAGACTCGCCACGTTTACATAGCCTCCGGATTTAAGTGTGGCTGAGGCACCGGTAGTAGCACCTCTGTCCCCGACCTCGGTGCCTCTCCCGGGCAACCAAGGCTTACCAGGCGTATGGTGGCTCGCCATGTATTCAAAGTAGAGAGACATTTCTCCTGATTCGACCGACTCTATGAAACAGCTTTCCGCCCACGAATCCATGGGCACAGGTAAGTCGCCGCGTTGTTTCCGCAGAGCAATCTTTTCCCGCAGCTGGTCGTTGAGGATGGTTCCAGCGCTTTTCGGCCCTTCATCTGCTGATTTAAGTCTTGCGCGCTTCGATTCGGCATCTTTGTCCTCCTCCTCATCCTCCTGCGGAAAGGATCTCTTGCTGCAGTAGCCGCCGGGCCCCGGGTCTACTGCCAATGCGCATAGACGTCGCCTATGTACATCTTGTTCTTGGCTATAGTCCTGGGATATTGTAGACTTTGGTGAAAATTCCAACCCGTCCTTGGGCCATCGCTGTCGGGCCAAGGTGAAGTTGTGGGAGGCCGACAGTGACAATGACGAAAGCCGTTGATCGTCGCGGGGTGTCCTATGCCCAGGAAGGCGGAGGTTTGCCGGTTTCATTAAAGTGCACCCCTGGGGTCGTGTGATTTGAAGGGGAATGGTCAGATTGGAATTTTTTAGGTGACTTTCTCATGTTGAAAAGTCCATGATTGTTGTCCAGCGCAAGAGCACGACAGCCTTCACCGCCTAAGAAGCGCACGCACTCTTGACACTCGGTGGCTGAATTTTCCGCCCCGAAGTAAAATAGCGCGGTGTATCACATGATGCTCCTGAACTCAAGGACCACCATATTCCAGAGCTTGATAAGCCTGCAAGATGTAAGAGTGATATATTCGTGTTAATGTTACGGTAATTTGACTTAAGTTTAATTACTTTCCTCATTAATTTCTGCTAAGGAAGTAGAGGTTGGAGTGCCGGAAGTGACCGGATCAGTGGAAGTCAGGGGGTTCTAGGCCTGTGAGGCAATAGACGGATCTGGGCATAAAAAGCCCCGGGTTCCAGGCCCTCTGTATTTATCATCGATTTTTACACTCTCTTTTCGCGAATAGAACGGCTTGATCTGAGCAATTGAAGCCTTGCAAACGACCTGTGACAGGCCTGCGTGATGAACAAAGCCATCGCTCGGATCCGTCCGTTTGAACAACATAAATCCAAGCGAGCCGAGCCGACCGTTACGAACGTTTGTGTGAAACAAATTCACTGACCAAGACTGCCGTATCCGGCCAAGTGAATCCCTAAGATCAGGGGGGGTCCAATCAATCAGAGGCCCAGATCCGGCCGGCTTACACGGGGTAGGCCCAGTAGTCAGTTGTAGGCGTTGGTTGGCCTTTGCTCCCCTCTGCTACTTCACTATCAAATTGTAGAAATTTATTACTAATTTAGAAAATATCTTCCACGTTAAAGACCTAAACCTATTAGAAAGAAAAGGCTTTAAGGACCCCTAGACATTGAATCGACAGAGTTATTATTATTTATCTTACGCCGTAGGAGCTGAAAGCTCTGCTCGTAATATCGTTTCTCTGCAAATTCTCTGTCGGTTTCGGCCATCTTAAAGGTGTGTGATTAAACAAACTTTAAATTAACACCCTACCCTTGCTTGCGCCACTAGCATTGACTGTTTATTCTCTGAAAGTCTTTCATTTCTTCGCTACTTATTTTTATCTTTAGCATTACGTATTGCTAAGGAGGCAGCTAACCGTTTATGCTTATACCTTCCGTTTCTTTACCATTTCATGTAGCCATTTTTACAGTGGCAATTTTGGCGGCGGCTAACTTGAGGTTTTGAAACTATTTTATAAAAATAATCCACTTTAAAAATAGCTTTAAGTTACCTGTAAAATCGGTTTCCCCCTTTAAGAAATAAACCCTCGCGCCTACTGCCTAAGGACTTTACGTTACGAAGACTGCGATAGACTGACCCTACGTTAGACAGTTAGTTTTCAGACAACTATATCTTAAAGAATTATCTCGCAGCTAACTATAATAAGCTTTATCTAGGCTGTGCTGCCTAGATATTCTAGTTAGGATAGAATAAGGCTAGTTAAACTTCGACCCGCCTATTCCAAACTTACAGCTGTTATACGGTATTTGGATCCGATTAATATATCTGAATCTTAGCCTTATCCCACGCTGCAGCGGGCCATCGACGCGGACGCAGCGCTGCGTCCGGAGAACCAGACGCCCAGATATGTGACACCCATCCTGGTCCTCACGACTGTCTTGGCCGTCATCAGCTTCATCGCCCAGTGGCTGTTCTGGGTGGGATTTGTAAAGATGTAAGGCCCACGGTTCTGCCCACCGGGAAGTCCGAGATTAGTGCGTATAGTGATCCTTATCCTATCGCTGCTCCCGCTGGCGGGTAGGTGTACCGTTCCACCTCTCGAGATGAGCCGTAGTGCCAACAATATACAGGGTTGTTACCACCAGTGTTTCTTTCGGTTGCCGTGGCGTTAGGATTTATCTAGCCTTAACTGTAAATAATGTTAATTTAATGTCTTTGGCGCTTTTTAAGTAGTATTTTGAGTGGTATTTAATCCCCTATCTGTTATTCCCTGTTGTTCCCCGTTCTCCCTTGTTGTCCCTTGTTGACCCCTATCCTCCGGCCATCTGCTGTCCTGTCTATCCATCACCCTCGTATCGAGCAATCGCAAGTCGGTTGCCAAATTACAATAACAAGCGATTTGCAGCGCCATTTCATCTCATCATCTCAGCGACGCATCGCATCTTGCAGAATTCTTACAACAATGTCGTGTACCCTATACTTTGTTCTAAACAGCGCCGCACGAGAACAGCGCTTGTTTGTAGAATTTTCACAATAATATCATTTATCCCATAATCTGCTCGCAGAATTTTCACAATAATGTCATTCATTCCATCATTTGCTTGACATGAGATAAGCTCATGCGGAATTTTCACAACAATATCATTCATCCTATAATTTGCTCCCAAACAGCTCTGCTGTTCGCTCTGTAGCGCTCCTGTTGTCTATATATTGCCTGCACCTTTTCCGTCGTCAAAATTTTCCACCGTGAAACCGTTTTTTTTTGCACATAACCATCACCTCTAACTCATCTTCGTTGTTTGCGATGGCCGCCCTCAGCTCCAGCACAGCCGCTTTACGGCAAACAAAGCCCAGCACGCCCGATATACCGCCGTTCCCAAGCTAGGGAAGATGATGACCGAGGCAAGTATTGACCTTGCCTACCAATAATGTAAGCATGACATCCCCCATCTCGTTTACCAACGGCCGAGGCCTTCTGGGAGTGTGTCGACAGCGCCGCTGACCAAGGCGTAGATAGCTTGGTTTTTACTGGTATTTCTCCTAGTAGCCATGCCAGCCTCGAAGAGGAGAGAGCAGTTCGCGGTCGCCATATTCGCTTCCGGCGTTATGTTCCGCAGCAACAAACCCTTATCATTGTTGTGCTCGGCCCACGCCACGAACGGACTCACAAATGGCTTGGAGATAAGACAAGAGATAACATTGTCTCCATGGTCTTAGAAGATGCTTGGATCAACATGGGCGCGACGAAACATTTACGGGGACAAGGGCATCCAGGTGGTGATGAAGACGACCATAAGGAAAGTGGCGAACCTGACTCCAAACCTAACGTCCTAGCCGACCGACCTTCATCATCGAGGCAGGTGACTTGTCCACCTTGGAAGGCTTGCGTACCGACATGCGGTGGTGATTCGACGCGTCGGGCCACGAGGTGAAAATCATCCTTCTCGCCAAGATAGATCGTGTGGAACACAAAACAGAGCGGTTTTCTGGCCGTTCGGCAAAAGAGTGACGGAATTGCTTATTCTAGATAAAAAGGAGAGGGTGGCAGAGAGCCAGTAATATAGTGGTGGAAGGTGGCGAGTCACGTGGCCAACCAGGTGACCATATTGTATCACAGATCGCGATACCAACAAGATCCTGCTGGGGGAATGGGTCGAGGTGAGGCAGCCGCCTCGGCCAGGGCCGACAACGCGACGTTCCGCCGCTCTCGCCAACACGCCGCAGCCACGCTGCGACCAAGAGATCACGGTAGAGTGGACGGGCGGGCCGGCCAACGCCGCCGCTTCGTACGTGGTTACCAGCGGCGACGCCTTGCGGTTGGAGTTTGACCACCTTTTCCTCCGGCTTCCCAACCCACCAATGGAGCACGACATTGTCATCCCCGTGCCCCGCCTTCAGCAATGGGCATCTGTGGTGTGGCGAGGTGTGTAGTGGTATTCTACAGTTCTTTTTTTGGTATTTTCAGTTCTCTTTTTGTCCTTCATATTGCTTTTTCTGCTGATTCGCTCGTGTTGTTCTCACGTGTTGATTCCCTTCTGTTGCGACGCCTGTTGTGTCTCCTGTCACAACTTCTGTCGTTCCTCTCCTGTTGTGACACCTGTTGCGAGTCTCCTGCACACACCCCCGACAGTTGGCCATTGGCAAGGCGTCGTCCAGGGTCGGCAGCGAAGCGGATGCCACAGCCAAGGGGGTGGGGGTTCAAGGTTGTGCTGGAGAAGTCCCCGGCAAGCTCCAAGTTCCGCCTTTCCCCCAAGCAGGCCAACGATAGTCGTCCGCCAGAACTGGATCAAATTGCCAAGGGCGCGGGAGGTGGAGCGGAGACTGCAGGTGCAAAAGGTAGGTTGTGCAGCGGGCGGCCCTGCGACGAGTGCTTTGTAGGCTAGAGTCTAGTCGTCGGGTCGTTAGAATAAATATGACGGACTAGACGATCTAAATGGTCAAGGCGAATAAAAGAACAGCAGTCTGGCGACCATATCTGCCGAGAATTCATCCAAACCGATATCGCAGTAGGCGTCCTGAAGTTCGCAAGTACGGCATCCAAGACGCAACCCACATCTTGGCCCTTATTGGCATCGGACATTTCTCCACCCCCGACATATCCCAAAACAACTGGTCCTCGACCAACTCCAACCCGTCACACCACCCCTCCAACACCTCCGGATCATCAACCCCCCAGTACAGCACCGACCCCGAGTTCTTCACCGCCTTGATAAACCACTGCAGCCAAATGGCCGCACTCCCAAAGCAATCGAACACCAGCTCACCACCCACCCCCCGAAACCTTGTCACAACCCCCTCGATCAGCCTCCTACCCTCCTCCTCGTGCAAGTACATTGACAGCCCCTCAAACACCATCATCGTCGGCCGATCCGCTGGGATCAGCCCAATCTACGCTACCAAATTCGTCGCCGGCCCTTCCATGAGCGTGTACTCCCTTCCTTGCACCTCCGGCTCCGGAAACAGGCTCCTCCGCAACTCGGCCACGTCGCCTAGGTCGACATCATACCATCTCACCCCCTCTCCCCATCTCACCCGCTCGCACCTCGCATCAAGTCCACATGCCAGATGAACCACCGTCGTTCGCGGATGTCGGCTTAGGAAATCTGCCGTTATGCGATCGAGATTGAGGGCTCGTAGAGACACGGAGGCGGATTCATCTGGTCCCATGCCGGTTTTGGAAAAGTCGTAGTCGATACGGGCGACGGTAGAGATGGCGTGCTTGTCGTTGAGGATGGGGTTGGGCGAGCGGGCGTCGACGGCGCGGCCGTAGAGGGTGGCGAGCAGGGTTTCTTGGGGATCGGTGAGGGTGATTTTCTCGAGGGGTTGTATATCAGAAAATACTGTCTTTCTTTTTCTTAATTAAGCTTATATTTAATTTTATATTCGTTATTTTATCAAAGATAAGTTCACAATATACCGTAATATGGTCTGTGCGTAAAATAGTTGAAAGGCTAAAAACTCCCACTTCTGAATCTAGATAAATAGGGTGCCTTGGTGGTAAAATGAAGCAGATATTGAGATTCTATAGCTCATTTTGAATCGAACGGTATAGTTTTCATTATTACATATATTGATAGATGTTAGAAAACCCGTGTGAAAAGTTGTGGGCTACGGTATCTGGTGATGAAGCCTATGGTACGGCGTGAGGACCTCAATATAAATCGCCATAAACGACAGCCGAATTATGATAATTTTGGCAGTCTGCCAGCGTCGCACGAGCTGAGCAGCCTGCTCAACAACGGTATTTGCTCAGTTAAACGACTTTGATTCCAATTCTATATGTCGACAAAACCAAGGTATTGAACATCGGAAGTAGGACTGTTTGTATGAGTTGTGGGCGCGCGAGACTTGGAGGGCAGAGGCTGACTCAAGTTTCCAGCTGTCAGGTGAGTAATTTGAAAATTCAAGAGGTAACCTCTATGGGGCCAATTCTAGGCCCACTCGGCCAGAGCTAAACATTGTCGTGACCCAAGATCGGCGCATCATCATCTTCATCCTCGCCTCCCCACCCTCTTTCCGTAGTGTCTTCTGGTCGAAGCAATAGCCCGCACCCCATACCCGCTAGACGGAAGCGGATGCTGCACCAGTCCATTTGCACCCGCCCCACCCAGGCAAGCCACAAAGCTCCTCCACCTTCCTTGACAGACGTGCCCCCGCTCAATCACATCACGCGTTCGTCGGATGCAGCCCCCGCATTCGTCCATCGAAGCCACTCAGCTCTTCTTGGCATAGTCTATCCCGAGGCGTCCAATGGCCGATTGCAGCAGATGCAGCACTCCAATGTTTGCAGAATAGCGCCACCCGAGCTATGACAATTGGTGTCACTTCGGTCAGATCATACCCTGTCGGCCGCTCGCCGTCACAATATGCATGCAGACCACCTCAGCGGCACTCAGCATCGGGAGTCAGACCGAGATATGTATTTGAGGGGTAAACCGTCGTTCTCTTCCACAGTATTCATCTCGAGCTCTTGGCTGACCAACGGAACAGAGCCCTACTGCAGATATGCTGGCTGTGCGTTTTCTTGCTCTGGTTATCGCTATCCTTAGTAGCACGGTACAATGCGAGCCGAATCTCTCACCACGCGACCCCGAGGAATGGACGGGCTGGGGCGGTAATATCTACAACAACCACTGGGCTTCGACCAACAAAAAAGTCTCATCACGCACTATCCAGTCCTTGGTCCCCCACTGCAAGGTCTTTTACCCCAAGGGAGTCAGTGCTACACCGGTCCTAAAAGGAAACACGGTCTACTACCCGACATGGAACGGCCTCTTTGTGGCTCTCGATTTCACCTCATGCCAGGTGCGCTGGCAGATTAACGTGACGGAACTCATTTCCGGCTGGAAACCCCTCTCTGCTGCCCAACGCGCAAATGTACGTTCCATTGCGCGAACCAGCCCGCAGATCGACGGCGACGTCGTGTACTTTGGCACCCTGACGCACGCACTCGTCTTCGCCGTCGACCGATCCACAGGAAAAACCCTCGGCACCATTCAGCTCAACCCACACCCCTTTGCCATCGTCACCATGTCCCCCACCTTTTACGACGGCAAGCTCTTCGTCGGCGCCGCCAGCGTCGAGGAGAACCTCTCCCTCGATCCGACTTACAAATGCTGCAACTTTGTCGGCAACGTCGCCGCCCTCCGCTTCGACAAATCTACCAAGGCTTTCTCCGTCGTCTGGAACCTGACCATGATCCCCGAAGCGTCCGCGGCCATGGGCTGGTCCGGCGTCGGCATGTGGGGCAGCCAGCCCTCCATCGACACCAAGCGTCGCCAAGTCTTCTTCGCCTCGGGAAACACCTACACCGTCCCCGACGTCATTATCGACTGCCAAGAGTCGGTCGAGAACATCACCGCCGTCAAGCAAGGCCTTGTCCCGGACCCCTGTCTCCCGCGCGACATCCTCCAAGAGTCCGTCATCTCCATCGATCTCGACCTCGGCATCATCAACTGGGTGCACCAACTGCCCGCTCTCGACGCATTCAGCGCCGCATGCGGCTACCCGGGCCTCTTTCCACAAAACAAAACCCTCTGTCCGCAGGTGCCCGGCCTAGATTACGACTTCGGCATGGCCCCCAGCTACGTCCCCGGTTCGAAATCCACCACCCCCCACGGCAAGGACATGGTCGTAGTCGGCCAAAAGAGCGGCATCATCTACGGAATGTCGGCACAAACCGGAATCCTCTACTGGTCGACTCAGACCAGCCCTGGGGGCTTGGGCGGTGGCCTCTCATGGGGCGTCGCAGCCGACGATGAACGAGCATACTTCACGGGCATCAACTGGGGCTTTGCAGACTTCCATCTCGTACCATCCGGCCAGCTGCACAACCGCAGCGTGTATGGCGCCGTGGAACTCTCGAGCGGGAAAATCCTCTGGCAGACGCCAGTCCCGGGGAACGGCACGTCGTATTCGCCTCCGGGGGTGGTGGGGGATTTGGTTTTGGTGGGTAAGACGGGGAGCGATCCGAATGCCACGCAGAATTATGATACGACCAATGGGAGTCTGATTGCGATGGACAGGACGACCGGGAGGGTGGTGTTGGATTATGTGCTGGATACGAATATTCATTCAGCAGTGGCGGTTTGGCACGAGTATGTGCTATTTGGTTTGGGGTATGATGGGTTCCAGCCTAGCGCCACGGTTCCGGGGTCGATTACTGTTATGAAGGTTGGAGGGAAGTAATGGAGTTGAATCCTGGGCATTGTATTTCCAATTCATGTTGGGCAAGACAGAAAGAGAGACAATGAGAAAGACTTCCGTTTGGACTTTGAGTTCACGTTTGTTAAACGAGGAAGAGACTGCGTATATGAAGACATGTCTGGCAGAGGAGATAATTCTAGTCACGATAGAGAACTACTCTTCCACACCCATCCGCCTCGATCGGACTCATTGTTAAGTGCATATGGAGGACCGCGTCGCGGGAGGGCAGGGACGGGGAGCTTTTTGACCACGTCTTCAACTACTTAGAGTCTGGCGAGTGACTCAAAATAGGAACCTTTATCCAAGAGCCAAAACCCAAGTATCGGCATTCGACTGAACGTCACATGGGAGGAGCCGCAGAGCTAAGAGCCCCAGCTGGGACAAGCTTGTCAATCTTCCCTTCAGCGGAGCATTTTAGCAATGCGCGTTCGGGTCAGTTCACTGCGAAAACCAATTATAAATGTCGCAGTTAGCTCGTTTCAGGCCGACGTTTAAGAACAGCCCTGCGCTAAAGTACCGTTGAAGCTCGTTGACGACAAGAGATAACCGCCCTTGGTCTGCGTCATCTAGGTAGCGAAATGCCAGATTCAAGAGGCACTGAAAAGTTAATGCTAAAGTATTATATAAGACGTCTCTAGGTAACATGCTGCATATCTTGCCATTTATTGCTTGCCTGATGAGGAGGTGGTGGCTTTAGACATTTGGTTCGCCTAGATTGTATTAAAGTGACCGTTAGCATCAAACAGTCATTCAAGGCTGAAACCGCAAACCTCAGGCTTTATAAATATCTGTAATGTAGATAATTTTCCGTTGCTTCCTCCAAGCAATTGTAATACTAAAATATACTTCCATTTCCTGCCTTCTAACAAACCCGCCCCATCTCTTATGGACGAGGAGCCCTTATTAACCCTTATCACTACTTCCAGATCCTAATTAACCTGATAATCCCTGAACTCCTTTTACGCAGTTGCATTCTAATGAATCAGCTACCTAACCTCCTTACCATTCATCACAGAATCCCAACTCAGTACGTTAAGCGTCTCCCTATAGTTGGTAATCTTTGCCTCTAAGCTATAATTATAAACAAGGCTAAATAAGCTTATAAACTAAGCATATCCTATAGCAGCTAATATAACATAAACTGAGCTACAGCCTATAAAGCATTAATAAGCAATTAGCTATAACTATACTGCGTACCCTAAAGCAAGATAACTGCGTACCCTCTAGCTATAAAATATTATTCCATTTCTAGAATTTCTGGACTAGAAGTTTAGAGGGTCGAAAGTTATATAAACTTTAATTTAAGGTTTAATATAGCCGAACCTAAGTCCTAATAAGGTTTAAATAAGCTAAGGGTATTCGGGCTAAAAATAGAATATAAAACTTATATATAACTTTATTTAATATAAGCTTTTCTTTTCTGTCGATTTATAATAAGGTTTTCCTTATTAAGGGTAATGGTAAGTTTCTCTTAGAGATAACGGTAATAACGGCCGAAATAAACCTAAATAATAAACTTTATTTGAAGTGGGTTGGAAAAGTGGATCTGGAGAACTAGATATATAAAGAAGAGTCCCCCTCTCTAAAAAGGCTTTCCTCTCATTATTCTTCATCACATCAATTCTACTCCGATTCTTTCCATTCTTGGATATCACCCACTCACGTGACTCACTTACGTCATACAATTCTCTAATCTTCCAAATTCAGCTTAATACTCTCACAACACTAGCCGGAATACAGAGGATAAATTCAACACCACTTAAATCCACTATCAAGTGTGACGACCCTACAGGCTGTCACTTAAGCCGGGGCGGCCTAACAGATCCCCCGCAGAAGGAACAGTGCAGAAGTACAGTACGCACGGTACTGTGCACTGGGCCAGGGGTGTAAAGACCTGAAGCCCTTACGTCCAGTTAGAAGTCGCTTAATAGCCCATAACAACCGTTAACACTAAGCGCTATCCAGTTTACTACTTAGCCGTAACTACGTAGTGCACTACTAAGCATAATAAATTAAGTAAGATACGAAGTACTTTTTAAATAATTAGTATAGATAGTTATTATTATAACTATAATAGCTGTAAATGTGACGACCTTATAGGCCGTCGCTTAGGCTGGGGCGGCCTGACGAATCCCCTGTAGAGGAAACAGTGTAGAAAGACAGTATACACGGTACTGCACACTAAGCCAGGGGTGTAAAAGACCCGAAGCCCTTACGACCAGTAAGAAGAGTCTTTATACTAAGACCTGTCTTTATCGATAGAGACCTGTGGGGTTACGGAGAAAGAGGTCTCTGTAGCGCCTCCCCTTAAGGACTACAGAGATACAGTTTACAGAGACAGGTACGAGATACCTTTTAGTTAGCTAATATAGATAGTTATAGTTATGCTTATAACTACTGTAAAAGACTTTAGTTCTTTACGTTAGTATTTTATTCAATTTAGTTGTTTATTATATCTTACTATTTAGACTTACTTTTATATATTATAGTAATAACGACTTACATTAATATAAAACTCTTGTTTAAAAGTGTTAGCTTAATAAGCTATCTTTAGAACGCCCCTTACTTATTAGCATCTTACTATACGTTCTGTCTTAACCCGTGCTAGTCCTCTCGAGGCTTATATCAGGTGCAGGTTATAATACGATACTAGCGTTACAGTTCTAAACACTATTTGTTAAACTATTAAATACCTTCTTCCCCCCTTGCTATAGCTTATATCCTCCCTTTTAACCTTATGGGAAATAACGACTTATTTAACAATGTTAAAGTACTTAATGTTACCTTTACTAAATAGGGAGTAGAAACTGGTAATAAAGATAAACTTTCCCGCGTAGAACTTACTGAAGCCTTTCAGACCTACAGAGTGTCTATAGCTATAACGATTAAAAACGTGTTAATTACTTAATAATTTAAGAACCTTAAGACAGGTTAGCTACTTAAGTTTACTGGTAAAAGTATTAACTTATCTACTTGGTTTACTTACATAAAGTGTAATTTCCAGCTTTAAGGAATTACTATGGTGGATTAAAAAGTCCTTTATACTATAAGCTAGCTTAAGGGAGACTCTGACTTTTAGTTCTTAGCGATTATTAAAGATTATTTAAACTTAGCCGTTACAGAATGGAGGACTGTTACTGTTAGGATCTTTAATAAGTATAAGGGATAGGTTAACTTTAAGATTAAAATCACTAAGATGTATAAAGTCCGGGATAAGTAAAAGTAAGCTAAGGACTAGTTAGAGAAGCTGGTATAGCTATCTTTAGTAACTGCTTACTTATCTGCTTTTAACCGCGACTAATATTAAGTTAACTAGGATAAGTCAGCTTTAAAGTTTCAGTTTTATAAAGGCTTAAAGGATAACATTAAGAATAAGCTTTATAAGAAATACTAGTACGTGTTTAACTTTAATCAGTATATTACTAAAGTTATTATTATCGACAATTAGCTGTTTAAACGTAAGTTTAAGAAGAAGAGCTAATATTAGTAAGGTGTTCCCCTTATAATTAATGGAAAAAATATACTAAAGCCTTTTTACGTTAATTACCGATATTAAAACACTACGTATAGCACTTACCCTAAGCTAATAGATAAAATTGCTAGCGTCGCTTCGTTCGTTATTCCGCGACGGCCCTTCGCTACGCTACAGGGCGCTTTATTCCTCACTTTCGCTCCTAGCAATTTTAGCGTGGGGTATTAAGCTTATTTAAATAAGTGCAGCGAACAAAGCGACAGAAACCTGTCCGGAGGCTAATACATGTATTTAAAGAGATAAAAAAATAATTAAAAATAAATCCTACTTTTTAAAGCTTTATTTTTTAAGATTTAAAGACTTTATTTTATACAGTTTACAGGCTTTCTTTTATAAAGTTTATAGGCTTTCTTTTATAAAGTTTACAGGCTTT
>Ga0247780_1000999_pt1 | contig 20760 bp, 1 predicted proteins | sample UWRJL079202R5_FD_179927 | JGI IMG/M metagenome (GOLD analysis project Ga0247780, IMG submission 179927) | Plant litter microbial communities from Arlington Agricultural Research Station in Wisconsin, United States - UWRJ-L079-202R-5 | ecosystem: Environmental > Terrestrial > Plant litter >... | reverse complement strand
GGCCCGAGTAGGGGCCCGAGCGGAGGGGCCCGAGCAGACCCACTTTTGATAATGAACCGACCAGTCCTAGGTCGAGTTGAATTTCCTTATCATTTTTGACTGAATTTCCCATAGTAATTTTTTTTTTAGACCACCCTTACAACAAATTGTCCTCCGGACAGGATTATATATTCTGTCTTAACTTACACTAGTCCTTTTAAAGCCTATATTAGGTGTAGGTTGTAATACGATATTAACGTTATAGTTCTGAACGCTGTTTATTAAATTCCTAGATATTACCTCCCTCTTACTATTAACATATTAACTTTTAGAAAAGGTAAAAAGACTAAAGAAGTGTAAGTTTAACTTTAACTCTTTACTGTTAATAAGTTAGCTGTATACCTTAAAGAGTTAAACCTTAACTAGTAAAGATTAGTTAAGGAACTTAATAAAGCTTTCCCTAAAGATATTAAAAGCCGTATCGGTTTTATTAAGAAACTTTAAACCCAACTTAACGTTATTAAGTTAGAGAATAATAACTTTAAGGGCTTATAGAAGAAATAAGTGAAGCTCCCCTTACTGTTACGTTTTAAAGGAGACTTTACGTAACTAAAGTCTTAAATAGCTTAGCTTTAGAGTTATATTACTTACTATAACGAGTAGTTCTTTAAGGAAGAAGGAAAAGTTAGGTTTATTAAAGCTTTACTAAATAAAGTAACCGCTTATTAATATAAACCCTATATAAAGATAATTAATAACCTTTCTATAAATAAAGTGTGTAAGGAAGCCCTTAAGACTTAAGCTCTTTTTAATAACTTTAACGTTTTTATCGATTAACTTTAAACTAAGTTTAGGGAATTAGACACCTTAAGGTAAGTTAAACAGTACTTTATAGCCTTAAAACAGATGTCCTTAGTCCTTAAGTTCTCTACACACTTTAAATTAGAAGCTGTAAAAACTAAACTTAACTAAGAAGCTTTAATAATGCTGTTCTAGAGCGGTTTAAAGAAGCACGTTATTAAAGACCTTTATTAAGAAGACTGACCGGATTACCTTTAAAAATTAGTTAAAATAGCTATTAAGGCTAATAACTAGTATTATAATTACTATTATTAGAAGAACTTTTAAAAGAAGTAAACCCCTTACTAATTAAGTAAACTTAAAAAGGAGAATTAGTTAACTGTAACAAGTTACTATCCCAAGCTAATAGATATTAATATAATAAACTGCTAAAATCGACTTAACTGTAATAAATCTTAATAATAACAGTAGTAGAAGCAGCTTAAAGACTTATTATAAGTTTAGTGCTTTAACTATAATAAGAAAAGATATATAGTATAACAGTGCCTGTTATTAAAGTAAGTTAGTTAGAAACCCGTCTTAGAAGGAGGGAAGCACGTTAAGTTTAACTTAAGAGACGTCTATATTAGGATAATAGGTAACGAAAAAGACTATACCTGGATAAATAAGTATAACGTAAGAGATAAGGAAAAAGAAGAGGAAGAACTTTAAGATATAATATACTTAATCTTTAAGGGTGTCTTAGAAAAGTTAATTATAAAGATGTAGGTTATTATAAACCGACTTTAAGGTAGGAATTTAGAACCACTAAAGGTATAGGTTATAAAAGATTAACTTTAAGAAAAGATGTTCTAATTAGCTATTATAAACTTTAAGAACCTTACTCTGTAAGCTTAGGAATTAAGGAAATCCAGGAAAGACCTTAACTTAGACCTTATTAAGATAATTAAGGGAATTGAAGGACTAGCCCTCTAAGCCACCTAAATAGTAAAGTAAGCCTTAAAAGGTGAAAGAGAGTAAGTAGAAAGAATTAAGTTAGAAAAATAGAAGTTCTTCTTAACTATACCTCTTAAGACTCTTAAACGCTTTAAGCACGTTAAGTAGATTAGCACCTTTACTTCCCTAAAAGAGGAACAGTTTAGATAGCTACCTTACATTAAAGCTAATATACCTTAGACCAGTACCTTAAGGGTCCCTTAAGAAGGCATTAAGTAAGCACACTAATGAAAGGTTTAAGAGCTGAAGGAAAAACATTAAGAGTTAGTGGATAAAATGGAGGACCTGTAAGTCGAAGGCCTTACTGTAACGTTTAAAAACAGAACAGTAAAAATTAAATTATAACTTTATAATAAAGTACGTTTCACTAATCAGCTTAAATATTAACTTGTTAAAAAGGGCTACTTTATAGAAGAATAAGCCAGGTTACTGCTACCTAAGTTTTAAGAAGAGGTTTAAGAGAAATAATAAACTTAAAAGTAAGTAAAAGAAGAGAAGAAATAAAATGCCACTTCACCTGTCCCGTACTCTATAATTACAGCACTTACAGTTAATATCAACTACCCTAACTATAAGGACATACTGTAGATTAACTATATATATAATAACTACGCTCTTAACTAGTATTATAAACTTAAGGCCCTTTATAACCACTTCCCTAACATATAAAGATAAGATTACATTATTATAAAGGTAAAGTTAAAACTAGCTTATTACTAAGTCTCTTACTCCTTAATAAGGGAATCTAATAATAAGTGGAAAGTTACTATAATTAACTAGGCCCCTACTATATATTAGCGAGAAAGGGTACTTAATAACTATTTAATCGTAACGTGTTCGTTACACCTTAAAGGAAAGGCTAGAGAATAATAGAAGTAAAAGGACTATTAACGGATTTAGGAGTAAAAGGATATTATTATAATCTAGTCTTATAAAGCGTATTATTAACTTATTAAGGATTTCAGAAACATTAAACCGTTTAAAGTCGACTGGACGTTAAGGTGTGAAAACCTAGGAAAGGTTAATCGCTAAGTTTATTAAAGCTATCTGTTTTTCTAAAAGGAATTAAGAAAAGGTTATAGGCCCTTTAAAAAGGTTGGAAACTAGTAATTCGCTAATTAGTAAAAACCTTAAGAAGAAGGAGAGGTACTTAAAAGTTAGGCTAGATAAGACTTTAAGAACAGATAATTATTATAACTTAAATGTTAAAGGAGTATAAATATTACTCCGTTAGTATTAACTTAACAGATGGAAAAGGGAGGCCGTTTAAGGTAAAAGTAGTAATTAATAGTAAGAGTGCTTCTAACTTAGTTCACTTATTATTAGTTAACTGAAGGAAACTCTCTAATTAAGAGTATAAAAAGGCTATTCCCATTTGAAATAGAGAAGGAGGCTTATATTAGTATAATAATAGTAAAGTCACTTATTACTTACTACTTTTAATTAAAATAAATAAAGATAAATAATAAGTAGACTTTAACGTTATATTAGTTACAGGTTATAATATAATCTTAAGTCTACCCTGGCTGGAAAAGTACAATCCTGTGATCAACTAGAAGAGTAGCTACCTTACCTTCAGTAAGCCCCCTAGTAATAATCACTGTTTAAAGAAAGCTAAGAAGGTATTAAACCGCTTTAGAGATGCACGAAGCACTTAAAAGCACGTAGAACCTTTAGAACTAAGTACAGTTTAGGTTAGGTTTATTAAGACAGTTAAAGGACTAGAAGGTTTACTATACTGCTTAAATGATAATTTAAAGTTAAGAGCGAAACTCTGCAGCTTCTAGCCTTACTACCTAAACCCCTAGTAGGTTAAGGTTTTAAGGAAATATATTGATAAAAATTTAAAGAACAGATTTATCGTAAAGTCTTAGTCTCTAGTAGGGTACTTAATACTGTTTGTCTTAAGGAAGGGAGACGGTAAATTACATATAGTTGTTAACTATCAAACGTTAAATGAAAATACGATTAAAAATCGCTACTTATTACCACTTATTACGGAAATGTAAGAATAGATTATTAAAGTAAACTAATTCTTTAGCTTTAATTTCCCTATAGGGTTTAACTACGTTAGAGTGAAGGAAGAGGATAAGTATAAAACAGCCTTTTGGACTTACAATAGGCATTACCAGTACTGTGTTATGCTAATAGGATTAATAAACGCCCCTGTAACTTTTTAAAGCCTTATTAACAATATTCTCCACCCCTTTTTTAATAAGTTTATCTTTATGTATTTAGATAATGTTCTAATCTATTCTGAAACTTTAGAAGAATACTGAAAGCATATGTGACAGGTCCTGATAGCTCTTAAAAAAGCAAAGCTAACAGTAAACTTAGAAAAGAGCTATTTCTATATTTAAGAATTAAATTATTTAAGGTTTAAAGTAACCTTTAGAAAGCTTAAAATGTAAAAGGAGAAAACAGAGGCAGTTAAGGACTAGCTTACTTTGAAGAATTAAACTAAGTTATAAGCCTTTATTAGCTTTACGAACTTTTATTAATATTTTATTAAGTATTTTGTAAAAATTGTAAAACTATTATATAAGCTTATATAGATAAGTAAACTGTTTAAGTAGATTAATAAATAGTAGAAGGCGTTTAAAGACCTTAAGTACACTTTCGTTATAACACTAATCTTAACTCTCTCTAACTTCTTAAAACTGTTTTAAGTTGAAACGGACTCCTTAAAGTTTACGATCGGTAAAGAACTTAGTTAAGTTTAAGATAATAGAAAATATTACTTAGTTACCTTCTTATTAAAAGGGATTTATAACCTAGCCTTATAATACCCGATTTATAATAAAGAACTAATAGCGATTATTTAGTACTTTACTAAGTAAGTACTGTACTTAAACGGTATAAAAGAACTAGTTTAAGTCTTTTTAAACCATAATAACCTTTAGTACTTCTTGATAAAGGAACTTAGCTTACAGTAAGTATAGTAAGTAGAGCTAATAGCCCTATTCTACTTTTAGATTTATTACGTTAAAGGAAAAGATAATAAGTAAGCTAATACTCTTAGTTAGAAATAAGATTATAAAGACGTTAATCTAGTCTTAATCCTTATTATAATGTTTAATAAAGTAAAAAACGGTACGTTAGAATATACACCTTAAGTGTCAGACGATTAGACGTTAGAATAAACTATTAACGTTTACATAAACTTATAAATAAAGTATAATATCTATTAATAACAGTAAGACTTCTAAGTAAGAAGGCTAACGGAAGGAACCTGTAAGTATAAGTGCCCCTTAGGAGACTTCTTAAGATATTTATAAGACTGTAAAAAGGAGTACCTAATACATTTAAACTATAATAAAACTGGTTATTAGCTAGAATAGCTATTAAAAAGTGTAAATAGCATACTTAAATTAAGAGTAAGGCTTTAGTATTAAGAGAAACTGTACGTTTATAACTTAAATAAATAAAAGGAGTATATCTAGTAAGTTTATAAGTCTTAACTTAAAGGGCATATAGGCTAGGTTAAGACTCTTATACAGGTTTAGTAAACGTATACCTTCCTTGGAATGAAAAAGCTAGTTAAGGAAATAGTTAATAACTGTAATATCTGTTATTAGAAGTAAAATTAACATTATAAGTTTTATAGGCTTTTTAAACTACTCTTTATACCACAGGCGTTATAAAGTTCTATCTTACTTAACTTCATTATTAGGATTTTAAAGTTTAGGGACCCTGTTATAGGAGTCACTTATGATTAAATCCTTATAGTAATCGACAGATTAACGAAATAGGCTTACTTTTTATTAACCTTAAAGGACATAACCGTTAAATAACTTACTTATATCTTTAAGAAAGAGGTAATTTTATAACACCTTTAGTTGGATAATATCATTACAGATTAAGATAAGCTAATTATATTAAAGTTTTAGTAAAGATTAATGTAAAGAATAGGTGTGAAGAGTAAGCTTTTAACAGCATTCCACTTACAGATAGACAGCTAAATAAAGTAAGTTAATTAAATACTTATAACGTATCTTTAAACTTACGTTAACTTCAAACAGGATAATTAACTTAAACTGTTACTAATAACACAGATAGCTTATAATATAATGTTAATTAAGTTAATAAATATATTACCATTCTTCACTAATTACAGTAAAGAGCTTAAGCTTTATTAAGGCTTACCTACTAGCACTCCTTAAGTTATAGTCTGTGCAGACTAGATATAAGAGTTATATAATTACCTGTAAGTTAAACTTAAATTCACACGTAAACGAATAAAGAAGTTTGTTAATAAATATTAAACTAAGTAACTAATACTTAAAAAAGGATTTTATTACAATAGTGAATAAGTTAAGGGACTAACTCTTTAAAAGGGGGATTACGTTTACCTTTTCTTATAAAACCTGTATTTGAAATAACTTAGTAAAAAGCTTAACTTTAAAAGGTACAGACTGTTTTAAGTTAAGAAAAAGGTTATTACCTTTAATTATAAACTAAACTTACCTACTAATATAAAGGTATAGATTAAGGTTTTTCACGTCTTACTTCTAAAACCCACCTTAAAGGGGGTTCCTTTAGAAAAAAAGGTTAAGGTTTATACTGATAAGGATAAATATATTATTATTATTATTATTTCCTACACCGATATGCCTGCAGGCGCGCCGGTCCTTCTACTGCTATGTACAAAGGAAACCGTGCCGTATAGGCCGGATAAAAACCTTCGTCAACTCCTTTGAAGCCACTAACTATACGAGTCTATCTTATTATAAACGAACGGAGGCCCTTATCGGCCTCCGGCCCTACTAGCCCTCCTTTCTTATTTCCAGCTCTAGCTGTTTAGCTAATCTGTACTCCAGTAGCCGGCTAAAGTCCATTAGCCAGCTAAAGACCTTCCGAACAAGCCTTCCGCTCTAGGCGTTTGCTACCTGTAATATGGCCTGTAAGTCCCTTCGTAATCTAATCTCTTAGCAGTCCCACGGCCTCTGTAACAGTAGGTTAAAGTATTAAACTACTAAGTGCTTTACTGTTTCCTTACTTTCCCCACATTTACAGTAAGGAGTACAGACCTTTAGAACCTTTACCTTAAACAGGTAGTCCCTAAGGCCTATATCCCCTGTCCGGGCTTAGGAAAAGAGGCTACTCTAGGCCTTTATAAGGCCCTTATGTCGCTTTAAGGCCTTATTAGTAAACAAAAGGGAAAGGGGGTCTTTATCTGCTAACCTTTCTATTAGCTGGCTAGCTCTTTAGCTCTCCTACCAGGCTTACCAGGCTAATTTTATAACTTCGTCTGTTTCTAACTCTTTATCCTTCTTTTCCCCTGTTTTCCACCTCTAGCTAGCCTACTAGGTTACTGTAACTACGGCCTATTTAGTAAGTGTTGGGCCTTATAGTCTTTACTAAGGCCTCTGTCCCTAGTTTCTTATTTTCCTTCTAAACTGTTAGCTAATTCTATTACAGGCTTCTATAATCAAGTATACTGCTAGAGCTTATTCGGCTTCTAGCCCTTTTCCGGTTTATAAGGCTTTCTCTTATAGCCGGTCTTTAAAGTCGGTTAGTCGTTTGTTAAGGTAAAGGTCTAATAGTAAGACCTAGGCCTCTGTTTTTAAATACCTTACAGGGGCTGTTTGGTAAGCTCTAACCACAATACAGAGGCTCTTGTTCTGGGCCTTTAATAGGGCCTTTGCTAGTCCTTTTAGCTTGCTGGTACCTCCTGGGGCTGTTGGCTGGTGGAAGCTGGAAGCCCCGTAGGCTATAACGCTGCGGATACACTTAGTATAGACCTCCCTGGCACGGGCAAGGCTTGGGCCCCATGTTTTGGCTGCGATCCTTAATAGTGTAAAGTCTTGAGTCCTTAGCTTCCGTTTGACTGCTTGGTAGTGGGCTTTCCACGATAGTTTCCAGTCTAGCCAGACCCCTAAGAACCGGGCCGAGCCTACTGGTTTAACTAAGCTGTAGCCCTCCTGGCCCCTTGTGTTGGCGAGAGCTACAGGGTTCTTCCATTGCCTTCGGCCTTTGTTAAAGTGGTAAGGATAAATATAATGTTAAGGAAGTTGTAGATTTACAGAAAGGAAAGAATATATTTAAGTATCTTATTAAGTAACTAGACTACAGCCTTAAAAGTAACTCGTGGGAACCAGTTAAAAACCTTAAATGCCTAGACTTAATTACGGAGTTCTATTAGAAGAATTTAGACCAACTAAAGCTAACAGTAAAGATTAGGAATAAGATAAGATTTAACATTTAAATTACTATACTGAAGAGTAAGATTACTGTGGGACTTAGAGCTTAAAAAGTAGTAGGAAATTCCTTAATAAGTATAGAAGGATATTTATCAGAACCTTTAGCTATAGGTTATAAGAACCTTAGACCCAGCAAGGAAGTTAGACCTTTAGGGCTCCTAGTAAGCCCTACATGAAGGTATACGTACGGTAGAGGAGCGTGTTTATAAAAATAAACACTGTCGAGAAAAGAAGTTAGTAAATAAAATAAAAAATAAAAAAGTTACTTTAAACCCTTTAGCCCTAAAGGGTAAGGATCTAAAGCGACAGAAGGCCTTTATAGGGCTTAAACTTACAGCCTCTTACTAAAGGAAGTAAGTGCGTTATTATTACATTAAAGAACTGTTCCATTTAGTTAAGAGAAAAGAGTAATAAACTAAGTTATAAGGTAACTGTATACAGTAAAGATCTAGCTAAGAAGTTCCCCTAGTTAAAAGACTTTACGTCTTTAAAAGGGGTGTTTAACTTAACTTCTTCACCTTTTTAAAACTTTAACAGTTCCACTTCGTAACTAAACATTTTTACAGCACAGTTTTTAAATCGGGACTGTTACTTATAAAAGTGCACTAAACGCGCTAATACCTTTTAAAGCTTAGTAATGGCCTTATATAACTGCTAAATAGTGGATTTAACTTATAAGTTAAAGTCTTATTTCTTAACTAAGAGGGCTTTTAGCTTTGCCTTACCTATATTAAAAGCTTTACATTAGGAAGGACGGTGCTTTTTTAAGTAGTAATATTATAACCTGCACCTGACACAGGCCTTAAGAGGACTGGTACAGGTTAAAACAGAACGTATAGCAGGACGCTAACAGGTAAGGGGCGTTCTGAAGACAGCTTATTAAGCTAGCACTCCTAGACGGGGGTTTAATGTCACTATAGGTTGCTGTCACTATAATACACAGAGGTGAGTCTAAACAGTAAGATATAAATAAATAATTGAATATTAGTGTGAGGAATTAAAGTCCCTTACGATGGTTATAAGCATAACTATGGCTATCTATACTAACTAATTAGAAGGTATTTTATATCTTACTTATAGCGTTATAAGTACTTATTATATAAACACTTTACATTACATAAGCGTTTTACTTATAAGGTTCCTTCTGCTCGTGATGTAAGCACTTAACACACTGTAAGCAGCACCTTATTAGTTATAGGGGCTTTAGGTCTTTACACCCCTAGCCTAGTGCGCCTAGACGGTATACACCGTTTTCCTACACTGTTTCTTTTACAGGGGATTTATCAGGCTGCCCTAGCCTAGGTAATAACCTACAGGGTCGTCACATAATTCCCCCTCTTTAACGTTCTTTTTCCATAAAAGACTTAAAAGGTAAGTTCCTTCTTCCACCACTTTACTATATAATAAATGTCTAGTTCCCAGGTCTTAAAATGGGAATAGGGTAAGAGTATTAACTACCGTTTAAACTTTACAGCTTATACATATGTATTTAGTGGTGAAATATCCCTTTATTCTTTTTATAAGTCTGCTATCCCCCCACTTATTTACTAGGTTTTAAACAGGTCTAATAATTATAACTACTACCTAAAAAGGCACCACCCTTCCCAGTACGACGCTTTTAATGTGGGTAAGGTAAAGCTGAAAGTCTTTTTAATTAAAAAGCAAGATCTTAACTTATAAGTTAAATCCATTACCTAATAGTTATATAAGGTTACTATTAAGCTTTAAAAGGTATTAGCACGTTTAATATGTCTTTATAAGTAATAGTCTTAGCTTAAAGACTGTGCTGTAAAGGCGTTTAGCTGTGAAGTGGAACTGTTAAAGTTTTAAAAGAGTAAGGAGGCTAGATTAGATACTCCTCTTAAAGACGTGGAGTCTTTTAACTGGGGGAACTTCTTAATTAGGTCTCCACTATATACAGTCACCTTATAACTTAATTCGTTACTTTTTCCTTTTAATTAAATAAAGATAGCTCTTTAATACAGTGGCGGCACGCTTACTTCCTTTAGTGAAAGGTTATAGGTTTAAGTTCTATAAGGGTCTTCCGTTATAGGTTTAAAACCCAGCCTAGTTTTCTCTATCCAGTCCAGTCCTAGGCCTTTAACAGCTTCCCTTTTATTTTTATTTATTTTATTTACTAACTTTCCTTCTCAACAGTGCTTATTCTTACAGGCACGCTTTCCTTCTATACGTAGGCCTTCGTGTAGGGCTTATTAAGAGCTCCAAAGGTCCAGCCTCCTTATTAAGTTTAAGGTCCTTATAACCTATAGCTAAGGGTTTTAATAAATGTCCTTCCGTACTTATTAAGGAGTTTCCTGCCGCTTTTTAGGCTCTAAGTCCCATAATAGTCTTACTCTTCAGCATAGTAATTTAAATATTAGATTTTATTTTATTTCTAATCTTTATTATTAACTTTAATCAGTTTAGATTCTTTTAATAAAACTCTATAATCAGGTTTAGGTACTTAAGATTTTTAATTAGTTCCCATAAGTTACTTTTAGGGCTGTAATTTAACTATTTAATAAGATACTTAAACGTATTCTTTCCTTTTTATAAATTTATAACTTCCTTAATGTTATACTTATCTTTATTAGCGTTAATCTTAATCTTCTTTTCTAGGGGAACTCCCTTTAAGGCAGGTTTTAAAAGTAAGATGTGAAAAACCTTAATCTGCACCTTTATATTAGCAGGTAAGTCTAGTTTATAATTAAAGGTAGTGACCTTTTTCTTAATTTAAAACAGTTTATACCTTTTAAAATTAAGCTTCTTACTAAGTTGTTTTAAATGCAGGTTTTATAAAAAAGGTAAACGTAATCCCTCTCCTAAAAAGTCAGTCCTTTAACTTATTTACTATTATAGTAAAGTCCTTTTTTAAATATTAGTTACTTAGTTTAATATTTATTAGTAAACTTTTTTATTCGTTTACGTCTAAATTTAAATTTAACTTACAGGTAATTATATAGCTCTTATATCTAATCTATACAGATTATAACTTAAGGAGCATTAGTAGGTGGGCCTTAATAGAGCTTAAGCTCCTTACTGTAATTAGTGAAAAATGGTAATATACCTGTTAACTTAATTAATATTATATTATAAGTTATCTGTGCTGTTAGTAACAGCTTAAGCTAATTATCTTATTTAAAGTTAATATAAGCTTAAAGGTACGTTATAAGTATTTAGTTAACTTACTCCATTTAGCTGTCTGTTTATAAGTGGAAGGCTGTTAAAAGCTTACTTTTCACACTTATTCTTTACATTAGCCCTTATTAGAACTTTAATATAATTAGCTTATTTTAATCTGTAATAATGTTATCTAGCTAAAGGTGTTATAAAACTACCTCTTTCTTAAAGATATAAGTAAGTTATTCCATAGTTATGTCTTTTAAAGTTAGTAAAAAGTAGGCCCACTTTATTAATCTGTTGATTACTATAAGGATCTGGTTACAGGTAACTTTTATAATAGGGTCCCTGGACTTTGGGATTCTAGTGATGAAGTTAAGTGAGATGGAACTTTATAATACCTGTGGTACAGGGAGTAGTTTAAAAAGCTTATAAGGCTTATAACGTTAGTTTTACTTTTAGTAACAGACGTTACAGTTAATAATCACTTCCTTAACTAGCTTTTTTATACTTAAGAAGGCGTATACTTATTAAGCTTACGTAAGAGTCTTAGCCTAGCTTATATATCCTTTAAGTTAAGATTTGTGGATTTATTAAATATACTCTTTCCGTTTATCTAAGTTATAGACGTACGGTTTCTCTTAATATTAAAGCTTTACTTTTAGTTTAGGCACGCTGTTTACGCCTTTTAACAGTTATTCCAGCTAATAACCTGTTTTATTATAATTTAAGTATATTAGGTACTCCTTTTTACAGTCTTATAAATGTCTTAAAAAGTCCTTTAAGGGGCATTTATACTTATAGGTACTTTCTATTTATCTTTTAACTTGAAAGTCTTATTATTATTAATAGATGTTATACTTTATTTATAAATTTATACAGATATTAATAGTTTATTTTAGCGTTTAGTTATTTAACACTTATAGCGTATGCTTTAATATACCGTTCTTAGCTTCGTTAAATATAGTAATAGGGGTTAAGACTGGGTTAGCATCCTTATAGTCTTATCTCCGATTAAGAGTATTAGCTTACTTATTATTTTTTCTTTTAACGTGGTAAATCTGGAAGTGGAATAGGGCTATTAGTTTTACTTATTATACTTACTGTGGACTAAGTTCCTTTATTAAGAAGTATTAAAGGTTATTATAGTTTAAAAAGACCTAGACCAGTTCCTTTATGCCACTTAGGTACGATACCTATTTAACGAAGCATTAAATAATCGCTATTAGTTCCTTATTATAAATTAAGTATTATAGGGCTAGGCTGTGGATCCCTTTTAACAGGAAGGTAATTAAGTGGCGTTTTTTATTATCCTGGACTTAACTAAGTTCTCTACCGATTACAAACTCTAAAGAGTCTATCTTAATTTAAAAGGGCTTAAAGAAGTTAAGGAGAGCTAGGACTGGTATTATAACAAAGGTATGCTTAAGGTCTTTAAACGCCTTTTACTGTTTATTAGTTTACTTAAACGGTTTACCTATCCCTATAAGCTTATATAGTAGTTTTATAATCTTTATAAAATACCTAATAAAGTATTAATAAAAGTTTGTAAAGCTAATAAAGGCTTATAACTTAGTTTAATTCTTTAAAGTAAGTTAGTTTTTAACTGCCTTTATTTTCTCCTTATACATTTTAAGCTTTTTAAGGGTTATTTTAAACTTTAAATAATTTAATTCCTAAATGTGGAAGTAGCTTTTTTCTAAGTTTACTATTAGCTTCGCCTTTTTAAGAGTTATTAGGACTTATTGTATATGCTTTTAATATTCTTTTAAAGTTTCTAAATAAATTAGAATGTTATTTAAGTATATAAAGATAAACTTATTAAGGAAGGGGTAGAGAACACTATTAATAAGGCTTTAGAAAGTTGTAAGGGTATTTGTTAATCCTATTTGTATAACATAATATTAGTAATACCTGTTATAAGTCTGAAAAGCCGTTTTATATTTATCCTTTTCCTTTACTTTAACGTAGTTAAATCTTATAAGGAAATTAAGGTTAAAGAATTAATTTACTTTAATAATCCGTTTTTACATCTTTATAATAAGTAGTAATAAGTAGCGATTCTTAATTATATCTTTATTTAACGTTTAGTAATTAATAACTATATATAACTTACTGTCTCCCTTCCTTAAAATAAACAGTATTAAGTACCCTGTTAAGGACTGGGACTTTATAATAAACCTGTTCTTCAGGTTCTTGTTAACGTATTCCCTTAAAGCCTTAACCTATTAGGGGTTTAAGTAGTAAGGCTAGAAGCTACAGAGTTTCATTCCCAGCTTTAGCTTAATTTTATAGTCTTACAGTCTATAATCTAGTAGTTATAATATCTTTTTTTAAAACAGGGTAAACTTCCTATATTTTATAAGTACTTTAGATAAATTGACTTTTTCACTTATCTGTAGATTAGCTTCTTACTTCTTTCTACCTTCTAGATTATTATCTAGGCTATACAGTGGACTCTTTAATCCTTTAACTGTTTTTATAAACCTGACCTAAACCGTACTTAATTCTAAGGGTTTAGTGTGCTTTTAAGTGCTTTATATATCTTTAAAGCGGTTTAATACCTTATTAGCTTTCTTTAAACAGTAATTATCACTGGGGGACTTACTAAAGGTAAGGTAGCTACTCCTCTAGTTAATCACAGGGTTATACTTTTCTAGCTAAGGTAGACTTAGGATTATGTTATACTTTATAATTAGTGTAATATTAAAGTCCACTTATTATTTATCCTTATCCACTTTAATTAAAAGTGGTAAATAGTAAGTGACTTTACCGTTATTATACTAATATAGGTCTCCTTCCTTATTTTAAATGGGAATAACCTCTTTATACTTTTTATTAAGGAGTTTCCTTTAGTTAATTAGTAAGGGGTGTATTAAGTTAAAGGCACTCCCGCTATTAATTACTACTTTTACCCTAAATAATCTTCCACTTCCATCTGTTACGTTAATATTAACGGAATAATACTTATACTCTTTTATTATCTGGGTTATAATAATTATCTATCCTTAAGGTCTTATCTAACCTAACCTTTAAATACCTCTCCTTCTTTTTAAGGTTTTTACTAATTAGTAAACTACTAATTTCCAGCCTTTTTAAAGGGCCTGTACCTTTTTCCTAACTCCTTTTAAAAAAACAGGTAACTTTAATAAACCTAGTAATTAACCTTTTTTAAGTTTTCACATTTTAACGTCTAGTTAACTTTAAACAGTTTAATATTCCTAAAGTCCTTAATAAGTTAATAGTATACTTTATAAGACTGGATTATAATAATGTCTTTTTACTCCTAGATCTGTTAGTAATCTTCTTACTTTTACCACTCCCTTACTTTTCCTTTAAGGTGTAATAAACACGTTATAACTAGGCAGTTATTAAATACCCCTCTTTACCAGCACGTAATAAGGGCCTGGTTAATTACAGTGACCCTTTATTTATTACTAGACTCTCTTATTAGGGAGTAGAAGACTTAGTAATAAGCTAGTTCTAACTCCACCCTTATAACAGCGTAATCCCGTCTTTATACGTTAAGGAAGTGGTTATAAAGGGCCTTAAGTTTATAATACTAGTTAAAAGCATAGTTATTATACACACAGTTAATCTACAGTATATCTTTATAATTAGGGTAATTAATATTAACTGCGGGTGCTGTAATTATAAAGTATAAAATGGGAGGAATGGCGTTTTATTTCTTCTCTTCTTCCACTTACCTTTAAGTTTATTATTTCTCCTAAACCTTTTCTTAAAACTTAAGTAATAATAACCTAACTTGTTCTTTTATAAAGTGGCCCTTTTTAACAAGTTAGTGTTTAAGTTAATTAGTAAAGTAAACTTTATTATAAAGTTATAACTTAATTTTTACTACTTTATCTTTAAATGTTATAATAAGGCCTTTAACTTATAGGTCCTCCACTTTATCCACTAACTCTTAATATTTTTCCTTTAATTCCTAGATTCTTTATTAATACGCTTACTTTATACCTTCTTAAGGGACCCTTAAGGTGCTAGTTTAAAGTATACTAGCTTTAATACAGGGTAGCTATTTAAACTATCCTTCTTTTAAGGAGGTGAGGGTGTTAATCCACTTAATGTGTTTAAAGTGTTTAAGAGTTTTAAGCGGTATAGTTAAGAAGAACTTCCGTTTTTCTAACTTAATTCTTTCTATTTGCTTTTTTTTACCTTCCAGGGCTTACTTTACCACTTATATAACCTAAAGGGCTAATTCTCTAACTCCCTTAACTATCTTAATAAGGTTTAAGTTAGGGTCCTTTTTAGACTTCCTTAATTCTTAAGCTTATAAGGTAAGGTTTTTAAGGCTTATAATAGCTAACTGGAACATTTCTTCTTAAAATCGGTCTTTTATAACCTATACCTTTAACAGTTTTAAATTTCCACCTTAAAGTTAGTTTATTATAACCTGCACCTTTATAACTAACTCTTTTAAAACACCTTTAAGGACTAGGTACATTATATCTTATAGTTCTTCCTCTTCTTCTTCCTTATCTCTTATATTACACTTATCTATTTAAATATAATCTTCTTTATTACTTATTATCTTAATATAAACGTCTTTTAAGTTAAACTTAATATACTTTCCTCCTTTTAGAACAGGTTTTTAATTAACTTACTTTAATAACAGGTATTATTATATTACATGTCCTTTCTTACCATAGTTAAAGTATTAGACCTGTAATAAGTCTTTAAACTGCTTTTACTATTATTATTACTAAGGTTTATTACAGTTAGGTCGGTTCTAATGGTTTACTATATTAATGTCTATTAACTTAGGATGGTAACCCGTTACGGTTAACTGGTTTCCTTTTTTAAGTTTATTTAGCTAATAAGGAGTTTATTCCTTTTAAAAGTTCTTTTAATAATAGTGATTATAATATTAATTATTAACCTTAATAACTATCTTAATTAACTCTTAAAGACAGTCCAGTTAGTCTTCTTAGTAAAGATCTTTAATGATATGCTTTTTTAAACCACTTTAGAACAGCATTACCAGGGCCTTTTAGCCGAGCTTAATCTTTACTGCTTTTAATTTAAAGCAGGTAGAGAACTTAAAGATTAAAGATGTTTGCCTTAAGGTTATAAGGTGTTATTTAGCCCGTCTTAAGGCGTCCAGTTCCCTAAACTCAGTTTAAAGCTAGTTAATAAAAACGTTAAAGTTATTAAAAAGGGCCTAAGTCTTAAGGGCCTCCTTACACGCTCTATCTATAAAAAGGTTATTAATTATCTTCGTATAGGGTTTATATTAGTAAGTAGTTACTCTGTCTAGTAAAGCTCTTACAAACCTAACCTTTCCTTCTTCCTTAAAGAACTACTTATTATAATAAGTGATATAGCTTTAAAGCTAGGCTATTTAAGACTTTAGCTACGCAGAGTCTCCTTTAAAGCGTAACAGTAAGGGGAGCTTTACCTATTTCTTTTATAAGCCCTTAAGGTTATTATTTTCTAGCTTAACAGTGTTAAGTTAGGCCTAAAGTTTCTTAATAAGACTAATACGGCTTTTAATGTCTTTAGGGAAAGCTTTATTAAGTTCCTTAACCAGTCCCTGCTAGTTAAGGTTTAACTTTTTAAGGTATGCAGCTAACTTATTAACAGTAGAGAGTTAAAACTAAACTTAAGCCTCTTTAGGCTCCTTCCCTTTTCTAAAGGTTAATATATTAATGGTAGGAGGGAGGTGATATCTAGGAGTTTAATAAACAGTGTTTAGAATTATAATGTTAATATTATATTATAACTTACACCTAATACAGGCCTTAAAAGGACTGGTATAGGTTAAGACAGAACGTATAATAGGATGTTAACAGGTAAGGGGTGTTTTAAAGACGGCTTATTAAGTTAGCACTCTTAAATAGGGGTTTAATGTTATTATAGGTTGCTGTTACTATAATATATAAAGGTAAGTCTAAACAGTAAAATATAAATAAATAATTAAATATTAATGTAAGGAACTAAAGTCCTTTATAATGGTTATAAGCATAACTATAGCTATCTATACTAACTAATTAAGAGGTATTTCGTACCTTACTTATAACGCTATAAGTGCTTATTATATAAGCACTTTACACTACGTAAGCGTTCTGCTTATAAGGTTCCTTCTGCTCACAATACAAGCACTTAGCACACTATAAGCAGCACCTTATTAGTCGTAGGGGCTTTGGGTCTTTGCACCCCTGGCCCAGTACGCCTAGACGGTATATACCGTTTTCCTGCACTGTTTCTTTTACAGGGGATTTGTCAGGCCGCCCCGGCCGAGGTGATGGCCTGTAGGGTCGTCACAAGTAATTAGAACTGTTAAACTTATTTAAAACCTAGTAAATAAGCGGGGGGATAACAGACTTATAAAAAGAATAAGGGGATATTTCGCTATTAAACGTGTATATGTAAGTTATAAGGTTTAAACGGTAGTTAATACTTTTACCCTATTCCCGTTTTAAACTTAAAAGTTAGACACTTAATATATGGTAAAGTGGTAGGAAGGGGAACTTACCTTTTAAGTCCTTTATAGAAAAAGAACATTAAAAAGGGGGAATTATGTAATAACCTTATAAACTATTACTTAAATTAAGGTAGCCTGATAAATCCCTTATAGAAAGAACAGTGTAGAAAGATAGTATACACTATCTAGGCGTACTGGGCTAGGGGTGTAAAGACTTAAAGCCCTTACGACTAATAAGATGCTGCTTATAATATACTGAGTGCTTGTATTATAAGCAGGAAAAACCTTATAAGCAGAACGCTTACGTGGTGTAAAGTGCTTACATAATAAGCACTTACAGTACTATAAGTAAGGTATAAAATACCTCTTAGTTAATTAGTATAAATAGTTATAATTATGCCCATAACCACTGTAAGGGACTTTAATTCCTTACGTTAATATTTAATTATTTATTTATATCTTACTGTTCAGACTTACCTCTGTGCATTATAGTGACAGCGACCTACAGTGACATTAAACCCCCATCTAAGAGTGTTAGCTTGATAAGCCGTCTTTGGAACGCCCTTTACCTGTTGGTGTCCTGCTATACGTTTTGTCTTAACCCGCGCCAGTCCTCCCGAGGCCTGTGTCGGGTGTAGGTCGTAATACCTATTTATAGACAAGTAAATAAAGAAGCTATTCCCTTCCGTTTCCAGCCTCGTTACGCCAACATCACGCTATTATTACACCGAGATTGCATAACGAAACACAACCCCTTTATCCTACCCCACACTCCTGCTTTCACTAATCTTTCCTCCTGCCGCATAGTCGCCCTGCTTTGTTGTTACGATCTCTTAGGGTTTCTAGTTCTCCCAGCCTTCATTGCCCTAGGCACCCCTGAACCCCTGGCTCTCGGAGCCCCGTCTCTGAAAGCCCTCCTGTAAGCACACTCCTAGCACTTAGCTTCTTAGCGCATAGCCCTTTTACGCGACACAGCGCTACAGTTACGGCTTATAATAATAATTTAAAAGTATATTAAAACGAAGAGATAGAAATAAGAATATATAAATAAAAATAGCAGGGGATTTACATAAGTTACAATAAGAAAGGGAAGTAGGAAGAAGTATTAAAGAGAGGAAACAGTATTTGGAAAAAAGAAAATATTAAAAGGAGTATGTGAAATAAAAGTATAAGTGGGGAAAATATTAAAGACGTAAAAGTATTAAAATAAGTAAAGAATTACAGATAGTGTTATAACTTATTTATAAGAATTAACGATAAGAATTAAAAAAGTAACGATTAAGAAAAAGGTAAAAGTAATAAAGCGAGAGAAATAGGTTTAGAAGAGGTAATAAGGTTAAAGGTTAAAGAGGTAGTGAGGAAAGCTATAGTTTAAAAGAAGAGAAATAAGCGTTTTTATAGCTAGAAAATAATAATTTATACGTAACTATAATCAGTAACAGCTTAAGGTAGCTAGCGTTAATTAGCTAAAAGTAGTTATGTTGGTTTCTAGCCCCAGTGGGTCTACTGGGTCGGCGCACTGCGCCGAACCCTCTGAATTCCAGTTGCCACAGCGGAGCTGTGGAAGCCTCTGGAACCCAGTGAGTCATACAAGTACTTACGTGGCCTACGGCCACTATTCCAATCCTGTACAGTAGATAAAAGGCTCTGGAAGCCGACCACAGCCTACAAAAGGCCCTCTCCTCTCCTGTATCTAGCCTTCTATAAGCAAGCAATTCACACCACTCATTCAGTCATATACAAAGGTACTGCCTCTGTACCTCAGGCCTTCTTTTGCTTCCTACAGCGCCAGAAGCGCTGTAGTTGGCTTGGAACAGTACCGCTCTACTTCCTCTGAGCAACAAGCCTGTACTACAGGCCTGTGGAACCCTACTGTGCAACAAGTTAAAAGAAGTAAGGTTAAAGGTAAAAAGACTAGATAAAATTACTAATAACAGAGTGATTTTAGTAAAAGCAAGGTAATTTCGGCTATTAACGGCCAGATAAAGCTTAAAACAGTAAGGCTGTTTAGCGTTTAAAGCTACTTTATAAAAAGGAGTAAGACGAAAATGGTAAAATATAGAAATAACGTAAAATATAAGTAATTTAAAAAAAATAGTGTAATTAGGTAAATTAAGTTAGAAGGAAACTAGTATTAATTACGTAAAGGAAGTGTTAAGAAGATGTATAATACAAGTAATGGTTAAAAAAACCTATAACACAAGTGATAAAGTAAAAAGATAAGGGTAAGATTAATAATATAGAAAACTTAAATAATAAAACTATAAAAAGAACAGTAAAAACGCTTTATAAACGTAAATAAAAGTTATATTATATAAGTTCTTAAAGACAGGAACCTTAAAAAAGTGAGAACTTATTAAAGATAAGGCTTTAAAAGCTAAGAGTTTAAAGATACCTAGGGTAATAAAGGCTAGGAGAACTAGAAACCTTAAGAGATTATAGTAATAAAGTAAAGTGACTGTGTGGCAGGAGGAAAGATTAGCGGAAGCAGGAGTATAGGGTAGGATAAAGAGGTTGTGTTTTGTTATATAATCCCGGTGTAATAATGGCGTGACATTAGCGTAACGGGGCCGGAAACGGAAGGGAATAGCGTTTTTATTTACTTATCTATAAATAGGTAGGCTTTTAAACCCTGAGAGTAAAAGGGGGCTAGAGTTTAACGAATGTAACTTTTAAATTATCACTCTGATCCACTGTACCTCCTTTACTTTAATAGCTTCGCAGTGTATTTACACCCCGGCCCTCACATTATATAACGATTTATAAGTTACCTTTATAACTAGGTTAAGTTAACGTGTTTTTATAAACGTTACTGTGTAATAAATAAGTAAGTACTATAACTTATGTAAAATAATTACCTTAATTACCTTAAGATAGAGTAATTATGGTAAGTAAGCTATTCCTGTTAGCTACTTTACTTATTTAGGATTTAAAAGATTATAGTGATTATATAAAAAAGGTATAAAGGTACTAACTTGTAATAATAGTATTAATACTACCGTTATGTTTATAATAAAATAAGGGACTTTTTAGTTCCTTACACTAGTAATACATTATTCTTTGTTGAAATGCAAAAGGGTCAAGGCATTGGAAAGCAGTGTGTGTTGAAGGTGATTAATTATTTCTATCTTCGAGAGCGGAAGCCGTGTTATTATAGCCGTGAGGGTGGCCAGTGCACGGAGTGCATTGGCCACACTCGCTTCTGCGAAGCGAGGT
>Ga0247780_1000997_pt1 | contig 20804 bp, 25 predicted proteins | sample UWRJL079202R5_FD_179927 | JGI IMG/M metagenome (GOLD analysis project Ga0247780, IMG submission 179927) | Plant litter microbial communities from Arlington Agricultural Research Station in Wisconsin, United States - UWRJ-L079-202R-5 | ecosystem: Environmental > Terrestrial > Plant litter >... | reverse complement strand
AAAGGCTACCCCTGAGGAAACTGATAGTTCTAGGAAAATTGAAGGAAATACGAAATAGCGATGCGTCGAGGTAGGTGCCCAGCGATGAGGGAGGTTGATCGTGGATGATGATGTAGCTCTGGCAAAGGAGGAGGGGGGGGAGGAGATTGACGCTGGATCCCCGGACTCAGCGGGAGAAGAGCTCTTCCCCAACTGAATCACATGAGGCTTCGAGCTGTTCTTTCCCGGTCAAGGCTGGCGGCATCTCCAACTGCATCTCAGCTGCTCTTGTAACCATCCAGGCCGTACGAAGTAACTTCCTCGTTTGCGAAGTCAGGTGAAGTCTGCCAAGTCTCTCAGTTCCTATTGACACATTATCTATTCAGTCTAAACCCTGCCCCTGGCAGATTATGTGCAAGAATCCATCCGACGAAGTGTTACATTTGGCAAAAGAAAAAAAGAAGAACAAAACCAGGGTCTTGCTTTGCTGTTGTCCAAGCTTTTGAGAACCTATTTCGCCCCATAACCAGAAAAATGCTACAAAACGTAGAATGCCGTCTGGTGCCATTGGCCCAAGGGCGGAGGACATTAATCTATGTACATTGCCTCGTTTCCGTCGATACCTTGCATCATGCCTAGGTCAGTATGCTGAATCCCACCGTGACTAGTCATCGCGATATTATGCGGATCATGGTTATGATGCTGGTTGCCAATGTTCTGCATCATTGCGATGCTGGTCATTGACCGGCCAATGTCCATACCACTGTGTGCGACATGACCTCCATGAGTGACGCTCCTCGTCGTTCCAGCGTTGCCTAGGTTCACTGTAAAAGGGGACTGTGCCGGGTTTCTGGTACGAGGAACTTCGAGTTGATTGTTGTGTTGTGTTGGCAAAGTTGCCCATTGTCTCCCGCCAGTTTCCATCTGCCGTTGCGTGTGCTGAACCTGCTCGTTTATGAGCTTGGAGTCGCCTGCTAGATGCGTGTTCATCATATCGTAGCTGTGGTCTTCCTCCATTTCATCGGCATCGGCATCGGCGTCGGCGTCGGCGTCGGCATCTGGGTCAAGATCCGCGTCGGCGTCAGCATCCGCGTCGGCATCGGCATCCGCATCGGCTTCCGCATCTTCATCGCTCATATCGTCATCGTCGTCGTCATTGTCTTCATTGCTGTCATCATCGTCGGTATGCTGGCTGGCTGATGCTGCGGCGCTGTGAGGATCCGCAACTGAGCTGCGTGGTGGCTGTGTTGTCGAAGTGTTCTCCGCTGCAACCGAGGCGGCGGACGCAGCGTAGGCTAAGGCATTAGAAATTGCTGAGGGTGGCTGCTGTGGGCTTTGTATAGCTGAACTAAGAGGATGCAGTTGCTGGTTCGCCAATGCTTCTTGCGATTGCCCCTGTCCAGGGTTACGCACCGCCGCGGCTGGTGCGGAAGAGTCCCCTATGCCGGCTGCATTTAAAGGTCGTTGGGCCTGGAGGCCAGTGGTTGCAGAGCGGGTGGAGATAATGACGTTCTTCCATCTGTCAATGGCAGACAAGACAATTGTGTTCAAGTCCGCATGACGATCACTGAGGTTGAGACCGACGCCGCTCTTCCCATGAACCACCCCTTCGTCTTGTAGGTAGCTCACGAGCTTGGGCTCGAGGAATATAGTGGTTGGGGGCGTAATCTTGAACTCGCGTGGCTGCTGCAAGAGATTCAGATGCTCAATCTGCGACTTCAGGTTCGCATTCTCCTGCTTGAGTCCGTGTTGCACCTCGTTGAGCTTGTCGATCTCGTTATGCTTCCGTCCAACGCCCCGAGCGAGCTCGAGAACCCACAGCTTCGCCCGCTGGTCTTGAGGTAAAGCCGTCCAGACTGTGAAGGAGTTCTGTATGTGTTCGTAGACCCTCTTTTCCAGACTCTCTGCTGCTTTCTCGGCCTTGCGCACTGCCTCCTTTGGGTCGCGCTTGAACGCTGTAGCGGACGGAGGGTATGTAAGGTCCTCGTTGACGGCGGTCGTCGCGGCTGCGCAAGCAACTTTCCATTTCCTGAACTCCTCGGAGAAAAAGGCGCGCAGAGCTTCCTGTTGTTTGTGGCCAGGAGGTGTTATCGACCACGAAGTAGCCGTGGGATGCTGGGTGGAGGAAAACAAGGTTGGAGGCGGCTTGAGACACTGGAGCGTTAAGGCAGGAAAGTCGAGCGATAAAGGATCGAAGTCAAACGGGGTTGAGCTCATATCGATTTGTTGTCTGTGAGCAATGTCAGCAACTAGAGCACACCGACGACGGGCTCGGGGATTCGAGAGACGGACTTAGCAGCCCTCCACGAGCCGATCAGCTCCCGCAGGGCCAACTCTGCGGCCCTCGCCGTGTCCAAGGCATCCTGCATTCGCTGCCTCGCTTCGAATTGCTGCTTGATCGCCTGCCGGCTGGCAGCCCGTTGGAGCCCTGATCTCGACCCTTCGACTTCCTCGTCCCGCTCGTTGCGCTTGCCAGCTTCCCCGCCCCCCGCAGAGATGTCGTTCATGACGCCCGTAGCTTCCCACGGCGTGTTCCAGGGATACCTTCTTCCGAACTGCGCGGCATCCGCCTGAGAGAGTGGCGACTTGACCATTGACGACTCGGCACCCTCCGAGCCAGGACTCCTTTTGGATGCCGCTGTAGGGGTCCCAACCGACACCGACGTGTTCCGCCGCCGTACAAAGGGGCCCTTGGCCTGCCTCCTGGTGACGCCGCCCCTCAGTCTCCGGATCTCGTCCACATTATGCACGCCGTCGGGTGCTTTGGGATTCTTCTCCTTGATGTACAGGTCCAGGTGGCGGCCGAGAGACGACGACGTGAAGGCCTGGTGGCAGTAGGGACAGCTCTTGTCCTTGGGGGCCTTTGGCGTGCCGGGGCCGGTTACCGAAGGCTGGCTCGATTCCTCCGCCATTCCGGTTCTGTCTCTGCCCAAGTGCGAGTTGGGTGGACCAGACGAAGCGGCAAGGTCACGATGGTGGGGTGCAATGAACTGGGACGGGAGCTGGAGCTGGAGCTGGAACTAGAGCTGGAGCTGGAACTGGAGCTGGAGCTGGAACGGAGTGGGATTCAAGTACACACACAGCCTAGCTCGACCTATAAGTGAGCAGCCGCTCCTTCCAGCGAGCCGTACTCGTCAAGACCATCGAAAGCCAACCAAAAAGGGATTTGACGATGAGCAGCAAACGGCCTTGGGGGGGGCGGGGGTTTTAAAGAGCGGCAGACCTCGTTTTCTTTTGGACTCGAAGGTATCTCGTCGCTCTACGGAGCGTTTCTTTTTCCCTTGCCCCCTTTCCCTTGGCCCTAGCCTGTCAGTAGTTCCCGGTAGGGCAGAAGCGAGCAGGGGGGACCCTAGAGTACCGTTTTCTCACCCCCCAAGAATTGACCAGGGGAACGAATTGTGAGAACGATGTGTCAGCGTGAGTGAGTTGATGTTGCAACTTGCAGGTCGTATCTATGACTCTGCGAAGGGTGCGAGGAGAGGGAAATAAGATGAGAGCGGAGCGTAGGCACCGCGCCTCTCTCATCCCACCATCAGCCAGCAGCAGCACCAGCGCCAGCAGCAGCACGGCCAGGACGCGGTCACGGCTCCAGATCCGGCCGGGGGTGTGAAGGCTGTCTGGGGCTGTCTCGAGTGACCCGGTTTTAACTACTTCGTACGTGGACATGGCCGACGGTACGTGGCGTTCTGCGTTGAGGGCTGCCAGTTGCAACGGTGGGCACAGCAAGAGGATACTCGAGCGGTGTCCGAGTGTGGATTAAGATTAGGTACCGCGATCGATGCCACCCAAGCGGCAGACTTGGAAGACTTGCTGCAGTTTCGCAGCGTTCGATACAGCTTTTGGTGCCATCGACGGCGCCTGGCTGTTCAACAGCTGTTCGTTCCGTCATTCGGTTAGCGTGATCAACTCCGGCCTGAACCGCAGCGCCTACTACAGTAGTGGCGCTTTTTTAGTGTGCAGGGGAGGCGCTTAGGCGGCATGGGGCGGCGACCTAGTGGGACCAGCCGGATCAATCCCTGCATCCATACCTGCAGTTCAAACTCCCTGCGTTCAACCTCCAAACATGGCTCACCAGCAGGAAAAGCACGGTGTTGGCCTGCTGACGCGCTCCTCTAGGGCTCCAACAAGGTGGAGGATCACGGCATCCAGTTGAATAATAAGCTACTCGGCCGGCTTGCCCTAACTTCAGCGCAAACTCGGCAAGGCAGGGGTAGTTCAACGGTGGGGTTTCTTTTTTCCAACAGTTGCCGGGTTGGCACGAACCTCATCGCCGGCCCCTTTCCGGATGCATCAAAATATAAGAGCCCCTGACGGAAGCAAGCGCATGGGGCCCTCTCCGCCAGATCTATTGAATTCTAGCAGCTGCCCGCCACGCCTGTACGCCCGGTCGAGGTACAAAGGGGCATCGTTGATCACGAGAGATTGTCCCTCTGCAGCCTCACCTCGAGCTGCATCGACGGAAAATTGCTCACCAAAGACGTGCAGCGTGTCAAGCGCGTCGCTGCTCACCGAAGGCCGACAGGAGACCCGTTGGGGAAGTAGACCAAGAGTGGATTGACGGTGGTTGCATGCGCATCAACAGAAGGAGGAGATGAAGGTCGGGCCTGATTTGTTCAGGATCGCGTGCCCGAAGCAACGGGAACCCCATCCCGCTTCGCCGAGTTGACCAGTCCGGCCTCTCAACTTCTTCAAATGAACCACCCTCAACGTCAGTCCAATAATTCATGAACAGATCACAGAGTGTCCGTTCTCTGATAAGAAGCCGGCCTCACCGGAGCGCACATGCCAATTTCCATGGCCTCCCGAAGCAACAGTCATCTGAGCTGTGGGCATTCTGCGGTCATCCAAAGAGCACGCCTTCTTGCCAGTTCAACTTGCCCGATTACCGATGTGATACGAACAAGCCCGAGTGTGTCCTTTTTCTCTTCTGTCTGCGAGGAACAAACGAGACGGAAAGCCACCGTGTTCCTTCCACAGGCCATCCATGGACAAACCGAAGGTTGCCGCCATCACATGGAGGCAGCTTCTCAGGCAGAAGATGAATCGTCTGAGTTCCAACGAGAGAATGGTCGTCTAGATCTGGTTGGCGCCAACGGAATTTGTTGACATCAAAGAATTGTGTGCCCCCCAAGGTGCTGATTCCTGAGTGATCAAGCAGTTCAAGGTCGCTGATATCTACCTAGTAGACTCTGCAAAGATTGGAGTGTAAGAAGTGGCAGTGACACCATGTCCTGTGGTTAAGATGGCTCAAAAAGACAAACGCGACTTTCAATTACTCAATTACTTCAGAAATTAAAACCCCAATCGACAACGGAGAGCGCCTTCCAGCGTTTGCCATCCGGCTCTGAGTGTGCGCTTCAAACCTTGATATTTTGGTTTGACTTCTTCAGATGATTTGTGCAAGCGGATTGGTGGCAGCAGTGTTGTTCTGGCCCAAGAGCTTATAGCCACATCAGCCACTCTTACTCGCCACTTCCCGCCGCCCCATTTTTTCGCGTCGCCTCGTTCGCGGAAGCTGTCACAACGTAACTGAACCAACGCGCAACAATCAGATCGGCAAGCTGAGACTACCGTACTAACTCGCAGAACGTCTCGCAACCGCCAGACTGAATGAGCCCGCAATAACTCGCGGACCAAAAATCCAAGAAAATGCCTCCTGGTAAGTTACGGTCGGCGCAAACGACCGCGCATACAATTCAAGACGGCGATACCGTGCGCCTGGTCCCCAATCCGCCCCGTTTCGGGGTGCCTGACCCGCCTGCGCAATTTCGCAGTCGCGCATGCAGCTAACATTATCGGAGCAGCAATCAGCGACGGCGAAGAAGCGTCAGATATCGACTTCGATGCGCCTGCGCCCGTTACCAAGAAGAATGGCCGGGGAAAGCGACAGTCAAGCCATAAGGAGGAAGAGCTGGAATATGAGAAGCCTCTGGTAACGGGAGACAAGGACTCCGACCCAGACGAGGAAGAGGAAGGAGATGCTGACGAGGGCGAAGAGGAAGAGGAAGCGGAAGACGTGTATGAGCTTCAGAGGGGTTGACCCCGCGCTGCAAAAATGACTGCTGACTTCGTCGCAGGTATGTCGTGGAGAAGATCTGCTCACATATGATTGATGCGAAGGTATGTATATCGGGGATTGGATGCTGCATGTCGAGACCACGACTGACTCGGTGTAGGGCGAACCCCTTTTCGAAGTGAAGTGGGAAGGATATGAAAAGAAGGCAGACCGCACGTGGGAGCCAGAGGACAACCTCATGTACGAGTCACCATAAATTGTCGTCTGCTATTGTATTACTAACATTGTACAACAGAGAGAATGCGAGCGTGGTGCTGAACGAGTACCTCGAGGGCATTGGCGGCCGCGAGAAACTTTTCGCGGAGACAAACGCTGCACTCAAGGGCAAGAAGAGAGGCCGGCCTTCGACCGGTACACCACAAACAACCAAAAGATCCAAGAAAAACGGCGATGTCGATTCAGACGTCCCATTGACGGTGCGCAGTGCACCATGGAAGCCACCTTCAGGATCGTGGGAGGACCACATCGCGCAGCTTGACGCATGCGAAGATGAGGACAGTGGAAAGTTGATGGTCTATCTCACTTGGAAAAATGGGCATAAAACCCAACATGAGACAAGCCTCATCTACCAACGCTGTCCACAGAAGGTATGTTTCTTGTCGAGTGTGATTGTTGATTCGTGAGGGCTTACCACACTTTCAGATGCTCCAATTCTACGAGAGACATGTACGCATAATTAAGAGGGAAGATCCGGATGCTGAATCTGTCTCATCAGTTAAGGGGTCGAATGCTGAAATGGCGTAGGAGGTGGTTGTTTCTTTTTGACATGCTTTTGGCACGCTTCTCAGCCACTGAGCCCCAGGATTTTCCGCTAGGTAGCGGCGGCATGCTTTTGACCGGAACCTCAAAACTGTATGCCATTCTATAATTTTGGCGACTATACGGACACGGCGTTAGTTCTATTTTCTCCTGGACAGTGAGTGCAGATATGTTGAAGAGAGATATGGGTCTGAATCTGACGACAATTCTGATGTTACGCATAAATGTTGTATCCTACGTGAATATGGTCCATTCTAATGTTTGGTCCGCCAGAAAGCTGTTTCATTCTCTCCATCAATTCAAATGGGTCGATCCACGAGGCTGGTCTCAAAGTGATCCGTGCGTACCCTGTACCTGGCCTGAGGGGTGGGGTGGGCGCGCTCTGCCAACCACCGACTTTATTGACTTGCCATAATCGAGTGGCGGGGCAACGCGCCTATTTCATACACCTTTTCTGCTTGCGCATCGCTGCCACAGAATCAGCTTCCACCTGTTACTTGCTTGTGCATTCAACCGTGAAGATATTCAACTCTTCCCCGCATCCCACTACACCATTTGAACCTGCAAAGACAACCCTCCTGTACAAGCAATTTGTCTTACAACATTGGCCGCTATAATTCAACGATCCCGCCCAACCCCGCAACTTTCCAGCTTCCAGAACCTGATCTGCCAATCGTAGGTTCTCTCCAGCTCGGCGACATTCCAGACTAGACAAAAACGTTAACAATTCGATTAGAAACCCCTCTAAAGACTTCTTGTCCGAGTCGCTGTCTCAAAACCACCTGCGCATTCATTCCAAGGGCACTTGAGTGTCTATCGCGCCGCCGAGCAAGGTCTCCACGAACCAGCACCCGCTCCACTCGAGCTCAGCTCTAGCCTAGCCACGCAGCTGAAACCGACGACCCGATTCTACTTCCGAGTCTCGGAAGTCCGTCAAGATGAAGCAAAACGATGTCATTGCCGTTATTGTCATCGTGCTGTTCATCATCCTGGCGCTTATAGCATTTGGCATCTACCATCTGGTCAGCGTAGCCCGGCGCGATGTACACGGCACAGTCACCAGCTCGTCAGACAGCAGTTCAAGCGACATGGCTTAAGTACCACGGCCGGCGAGAGGAAACTCGCGCGGCTGACAAGCCTTTTTGACCTCTTCGATGCCCTGAAAGATGGGCTGTGATACCCCGGACTAGGCTGAGTAGGGCTCCCGAATTCCTCACGATGAGATCGTGGGATTGAATTGCGCCTCAATCACTCCGGGCGGAGGCGAACGGATTGGAAGGAAACGACACATCCCTTCCTAGACAATGCGTTGTCTAGCATCACAAAGACACGTGACTGTCGGTCCGCCTCAGCAGAATCATGATGGACCTGATGCAGAGCTGGGGATGGAGATGTAATGAGCATATCGGTCAGGGGAAAACTTGTGGATACAAGAGTGTTTCTCCTTGCTTTGGGCGGGGGTGGCTTGCATATATCATGGCGGTCTGGGTGGTTTCTTTTGGCGTTTTTGTTTCATCGCTCATGAAAAAAGGGAGTTTCATGAGAAAGCGACGGTACGGCCTAGATGATGATTTTGAGGACAAAGTCATTTCGGGATAATGTGGAACGACAACGACAACCCTATTTGTGGGAATGAAGGATTACTTCGACTGTGTATATAGAACTACCGTAGAGGTGATGTTGGTTAGAACTGGCTACCTGAGGGTGACCTGCGATGGATACCATCGGATGCAGAGTATTTGACACCTACCTTTGCTGCTCAGTTCATTCAATCTTGCGCAAGTGAAATAAATATCAGCTCCAGGAAACACTGCAATTACACATTCGTTTCCTACCTCATATACCGCGGATTGCCTGTTGCCATGTACCCATCATTCTTTCCACAAGGCTCGCGATCCGAATTTGCGTCACCGGTTCGGGCCGTTGGACTTCACACCAAGGAGAGCCATCCCGATGGCGCCCTCCACACCAACGGCATCTGTCGTTGCACGACACACAGCTACCAGTCAAATTTAGCACAGTGACCGCAGATTCACATACAGCTACGTATGCCATGAAAAAACGACCGCATTAAACTGCTCCCTGACGGCGACGGTTGCCCCCGGTCTGCGCCTCGGCGATCCGTCCGTACGTCACGAGTCCCAACCAGCCCCCAAGCCCGGCCTGACACCTGATGCCCAACCACCCGCCTAGCAAGCGAGGGAGCCAAACCGGGAATTCGAACCCTTTCTCAGAACAACTCTATCTTATCGCCCTGCATTTTTCCTTCCGCGTGCCGCCGCCTTTCTGCACTGCACGCTGCGACGGTGGCATGCACATGTAAGGGAATCATCCGGTCTAGGGTCCATGTCTCAAGCCTAGCTTCGGAGGCTAGGGGTGCGCCAAATGACGTAGGTTACACCTCCCTGGGTCAATACTACACCAGACGACTGACGAGTATCAAATGGCCTCAGCACCGTGAACCCCAGGATGCACATGGCAGAATGTGTTTGAAGATTAAAATTGAAATAGAAATTGGTATTAGAAATCATGAGTTCCTCCTTCCCGATAGCCACCTGTGAACGCCGAATGGTGCCGCAACGCAAACGTGAAAACAAATCAGCCGCCCCGCTCATTGGTCTAACAAAGATGGCTGGCCGTGGCCAAGACCAATACCCCCTAGGCGCCGAAAGAATAGCTGCCATCGTCATCACTTCCTTGCACTCTGGCCCTGATCGCCTTGCGTATACTCTCTCGCTTCAAGAATCCTCGGCTTAGCAGCTCTTCAGCTCTTAATTGGCTGTGGCGTCGATGGCTTCGAGGGTTCATCTGCTGCCGACCTCTCCTTTCCCGTCCCCTGTGATAGGTCTTGAAATAGGTGGTGCTCGTCGATATACTATGACAAGTGTAAGTCAGGTGAACAGTCATCTGTCAGGGAGCAGTTACAAACCTCGACAACAGGGTCAGGGATCAAATAGCTAGAAATATCGTCAGCACATCTCGAATTGAAGAAACATTTAGTTGGCCTGTGCTCACCGGACGCTGAGTTCCTTCTTCAAAAACAGTCGGACCTTGGTGGAGCTGATGTCGTTCTGAATGACTTGGCTGATGACCCAGATGTTTGACTCGTATTGCCTCAACGTAGAGAGTGCCTCGTCGACATCGGTGCCCGACCGCTCTATGATGAATGCACCGTATTGACCGAGAATAACGTCTAGATCTGTCGGCGACCAAAGGCCAGGTTCGCCTGTTCCCCGCAGGTCAGCATTGTACTCCCGAATACACTCCCTATCCCACAACGTACCCATTGACATCACCAGGTCGGCGCCGGCAAGGAGCGCAATCCTTGCCTTCCTCATCTTCCCGTCGGTCCCCTCGATACCACCCAGCACCGTGTTGATCTGGTGATCAAAGTGTCGCAGCACTTGGGCCGTCGGGACGTACTTAGGTTCGCCTTGGCTGTCGCAATTGACCGTCTCGAAGGGGTCGACCATGAGCCAGGTCGAATGCTCGACGGCGCGCGAGCACATGGTGACGCGGTGGTGACCGGGCGCAAGCCCTACCTTCTTATATGCATCGCTGACGGGCGAGAGGTATCCAGCGCACACCTCGAAGTCGGTGTTGAAGCGGACAAAGTCCGAGGCCATCTCGAACATGCGCAGGTGGAGGAAGGTGATTGCTACGATTCGAGTCAGCAAGAGCAGCGACCTCCTGAGGAAGGGTGGAGTGTAACCCACGAGAGAATGAGCCGCATGCTACCAGGATGAGAGGAGTCTTTCCTTCTTGGGTTTGACGGTGCTTCAACTTGTGACGCGGAAAGCTATAGGGAGCCAGAGTGGTGGCGCCCGGCTCAGGGGTAGAGCTGGATGATCCATGCGCGCTTGAGTCGCCAGGTTGTGAGCCGGGTTGCGAGCTCATTACGAGTTTCTGGTGATGCTGATGTCGATGGAGGCTGCGGGAGTGCGCTGCGCAGAAAACGCAGGCAGCGTGGTTTATCGTGGGCGTTGCCTGAGTTGGCCGCTGCGGGGCACTCGGGGCGCAAGAGCCGAGGACAGAAACGATGAGGGGTGATTAACGGTGCTGATGGATGCGGCTGGCTGGAATGCTACGCTGGTAATGCTAAATCCGGTGCAATCGAGCAACAAAAATGTCGAAGGATCGAATGAAAAAGCTGGGAGGCGTAGATGACGGGGTATATGGGCCTGAGGTTTTGTCAGGATTTGGAACAGTGAAGGAACTAGAAAGTCGCTGGAGAGATCGAATGGGTACCAGGCAGTAAAGATGGTGGTGGAAGGTGCCCTTGGTGACCGGCGCATGCCGACCCCGCCTGCCTCTCTGTTTTACCCTAGGCCCCTAGGGGCTGAGCAAGGCCAAGTCCAGTCACCCATTCTGTTCCCACCTTTCGCACACCAGTCGCCGATCGGATCTCCAGCGATGGGTTCGCAAAAGGCGCAGTAGAGCCCACTTTAAACTCGAGCAATGGGATGGGGGTCCTTGGGTCCTCGCATCCTCTCGGAATTCGCGGGGTGTCACGACTGGGACACCACTCACGGCACCCCAGTCGCCAATCGGGACCAGTCCACGCAACACATGCACCCTGTTCGGCACATTGAGACAATGGCGGTCAAATTGGGTTTCCATTGGGTCGAGTCATCACGGCCTGGGGAAGCTCAGAGAGCTCCTGAGGCTGGCGCAGGTGGCGCGAACCTACGAAGGCTCGGGCCAAAAGGAGGGTCTCTCATCTCCGTGCGAAAGATGCGTTGTTGGAATTCTCACACAGTCCTGTTCCAGAACGGCAAGGCCTGGGCTTACCACATCACAGGCCTTTTCAGAATGCGGGAAGGCCTTTTTAAGATACAGGAAGGATTTTTGTGTATTCATGTAGGTGTTGTCAGAATTGGAGATGGCCTGTAATAACGAGAGCTGTGGGCGGTCTTACAGTAAAAAGGCATTCTTTGCACTGGCTAAGGGGTCCCTTTCTTTTGGCCCGAGCCTTCGTACATCGATCGGTTCAGGGGCTGGCCCTCAGTTATCCAACCGCTGTGAAGGCGAACGGCCAGCGGTCCGAAGCGCGCCAGTTGATTTGGAGCGTATGCACAGCAAGAAACTTCATTCTAGTTTCTTTCCACTGTGACCAACCACGATACTATGTGTGTTTTATTTCTACTTTGCTCTCTCGCTTCTGCCGCTGGTCACCACGGACTCAGTCTTCGAATGGCTGTTTGCGTCGATGCAGTGAGTCAGACCCTACAGTCATCATTGAGAGGGACACCCCGAACATCGGACGGATTTAACAACTTGCGGGTGGTTGTACCCGAAGAAGCGACGGGCGAATTTCACAGTCACAAATCACGGCAGCGAATACGAAGGTTGGCAATGCATGCGACTTTGAATGAGAACTCAACTGTTCGGTTTTTGTTTTCCATCCCCTGAACAAACTTGTTGCTATTGGCCGCCCCTGAAGATCAATAGTTGAAACTCTCCGTCACAACCTCATCGTCCTGAATCCAACCCTGTATAGCCTTGAGCATCTCTGGGCTCGTACACAAGTAGTACTTGGTCCCCTCGGCATCTCTGGCCCCAAGCACATCATTCTCGGCAATTCTTCCTCTCACAACTTGGGAGCCCAAGCTCTCAGCCTTCGTGGCGAGCTGCGTGTCACCTTGTGGGCTACCTTCGCCGCCAGTGACAAATAGCCGTGTCAACCCGGCGAGTCCAGGCACTCTTTCAAATGTGTCAATGGCCAGCCCAAGGTCCTTTTCCCGCAAGCTCCACAAGAGCGAGAGACGGCGACCAGTCGCTAGGACTTGTTCGGCCTGGGCGAGCAGCGGCGTGATACCAACGCCTCCGGCCACGAATACCGCCTTCTTCTCGCCCGCTGCGAGCAGGCTGAAGGCCTCTTCTCCGCCGAACGCCAGCACCGGCAACTCCAGATGAGCCCGGATGTTTTGCCTCCACAGGAGCCCCGTAGCCGGGCCGTTCTTTCGTGCGGTGATCTGTAATTCGGTCCCGTGCTTGACGTTTCCGTCGGGCCCGGCCTCGGGCGGCGGGCTTGACACGGTGAAAGTCCTCACAAAGTCATCGTTCAGGCTCTGCGGGTCGTCGTCGCGCATGTGGCTCCAGCCGTGATCGAGCTCCTCACTGAAGTCCAGGGTGACGTACTGCCCAGCTCTCCACGGCTTCAGCGTCTTCCCCCTTTCAGGTTCCAGACCAAACGTAAACCTCGTGACGCTCGGCGTAAGCACCTCTTTTTTCACCAACTTTGCGCTGGCCAACCCAGCCCCCCCGGCCTCGCCGGGAACGCTGCCTTCTCCGGTAAGCCGTCGAACTGGCGGGTTGTAAGGGCTTGGCTCCCCCGGCTCCCCCCTGAATGCCAGCCCGTCCTTCACAAATCTCGCCTCCGCAACCGTGATCTTGACTGCTAGCTTTGCATGCGGCATCACAGCAGCCGCCTTCTCTCCGACCAGCAGCTCCGTCTCCCCCGTCAGATAGAGCACGTCCGACGTCTCATAGTCCGGAATCACCACCCCAACCCTTGCATCCGCCTGTAAATTCCCCAGCGTCTGGTACAGCTGATTCCCCGAATACTCCGGGTACACCAACACCGTTCCCCCCTCATCATTCCGCAACACCCTCACAAACCCCCTCGGCCCACCACGATGGTTTGTGTCCATACTGCCCCCTCCCACCGACGAAAGAAAGAACATATCCGCCCTATCCACCACCCTCAGCGCATCCTCTCCCAACCATCCAGCCCCTTCCACCCTCTCCACCACCCTTGGCGTCGGAATCCGCCCGCTCAGCACCTTCGTGTTCAAATACTTCGGACAGTTCCCCAAACTCCCCTCCACCGCCATCGCAACCTGCACCTCCTTGACCCCCTCCTCCTCCCCGCCCGCCAGCGCCCCAACCACCATCTTCCCCACCAGCTTCACCCGATCGCGACTCTCCAGATCAATACTCAACGCACTCATCTTCTTCCCCCCCTCTGGCTTGACCATCTCCCCCTCCCCTCCACCAGGCGCAGCAAGCAGTCCCAACGCCTCGATAACTGGATCTCCCCTCTTCCCCTCTCCCTTCCCGTCCGCAGCAAAAGCAACAACACTCTGCACCCCCAACACCCCCTGCGCAACCGGCCGTGCAAACCCCCTCTCCCCAAACCAAAGCGCCGTCCACGGCCGTCCGCTCTCATCGAGCGTGCCGACCGCCAGCAGCGGCGATGACGCCACTCGAATCCCGTATGAATACGGCATGCCAGGGGAGGTGGGATTCCCGCGGGCGGAGGTGCGTACTTTCAGGAGAGAGTGGACGGCGCGCTCGCCGGGGTGCCAGCCGTTTTGGGCGTTGAATGTGGCGGCGGACATTTTGTTGGTCTGGTCGTAGTGGTGGTCAAAAAGGAGACTGGAGGTTAGATGGTATGAAGGGATGAGGCTTGCGAGTGCGAGGGTGAAGTTTGCAGCGAGGTGCATGCGTAGAGAGCGAGGTAGATAAAGGGATGTACTATATATACGCATGTATGAACTTGACTTGTTGCGTGAGGTTTGCCTCGAATTTGGGGGCGCTCAAGCGGGGTGATCTATTATGAAGGGAGTTGTGGTTCATCTTTGTATGCTCTATGCTGAGTAAGTGCTTGGTCCGTGATTCGTCCGCCGTTTGGAGGTCTGTCGTAGTCAAAACTGACAAATCAAAGGGCGAGAATGTGTTGCATAGGGCGTCCGGCAAAATGGCGTCTTTGTCACAGGCGATGGACTCTAGCCACGAAATCACATAATCAGGAAAGTAGAAGGGCCACAATTGTGACGTGTTTATCATGTGAAGTATTTATAACTCATCAAACCCTCAATATGCAGAAGCTCCTCCGCCAAACCCCGCTCGCCGCGGAATTGTACTTTTGGTTCAAATCCCATCTCGACATGCCTCTGGGAAGCCTCAGAATACAGCTGGTCGAATATAGACAAGATGGCAACTGCCATCCACAGGACAAAAATGGAAATTTCCATTATCATTAGGGTACTAGTTCCGACTCAATATCTCGGCCCGTTCCCGTTCCCGTTTCCTCTTTCGACATCCTGATTCCACCCATTGCCACTGCCGTTCCCATACCCCCCTCGAGGAGGCCCTCTTTGGCTATTGGACGTTGGAGGTCGGTCATAGTAATCGTACTCTCCGTTATCATGCCCTTGTGAGTAAGGCTGTCCCCCACGCGGGCCAGTTCGTTGGCTGTTGGCTGTTGGCGGTCGGTTGAAGTAATCATCGTAGTCACCGCTGGCCTGTCCTTGATGATAAGGTTGTCCCCCACGAGGTCCGCTTCGCTGACTCTCGGCTGTTGGCGGCAGGCTCGGATAATCCATGCCTCCTTGCGACTCAGGATAAGGCCGTACCGGAGATGACACCATATTCCTCAGCGAGCCATTGCTGGGGGTTTGCTGATGCTGATACATAGGCTGAACTGGCGCTGTCATGTTGCGTTGCGGGGCGAATCGTTGCGGCGGCCCACGGGGGGGTACCGGGTTTGTAGCGCTGCGCATAGGATACCCGTCCGGTCCCCGAGGCGACAGCGGGTTGTTCCCAAATGACTGATTCGATGGCGCGGGGCTAGCACGTCCACTCGGGTAGTCACCGTAGGGCGGTCGTCCTTGACCGAAACCGTTCGCCTGGTTCGGCCCTGGTCCCGAGTATCCGACAGGTGCGGTTGGTGATCTAACCGGTGCTGGGAAAGAAGGCATAGGCTCGGACGAATACGTAGTGGGACTACCGGCATACCCTCCGTGAAGCGAAGAGCCATTGGACACCATCCTGTTGAGCCCAGGTCCGGTAGAATATCCTCCTCGAAGTGAAGACCCATCGGAAGGCATCCGGTTGAGACCCGGAGCGGGTCCATAACTCCTGTTCGACGATATAGTTGTAGTCCGAGAAGGCGGAATATTGGAACTGTAGCCGGTGGGCGTCGCCAGCGAAGGAGCCGGAGACTCGGAGCGTGACATGCCTATTTCGGCGGCGCTGTTTAGAAGTGGCGCCCTGCTCGAGTAACTGGCCGAGGTGGCTGTTGTGGCCATCGTTCCTGTGCGCTTTGGCGCTGGCCGGCCTATCGCTCCCATTTCGAAACTCCCCGGTGTGTTGGGTCGAGTGCTGTTGTCGAGTGTCAAGATCGTATCAGCCCGGCTGAGCATGGGCATCACTGGGAGCTTGTCTTCGCCACCACCGCCGCCTAGATGCGGGATGGTAGGGAGTGACGCCTGCATTGTCATCGGCCGGTCATCGCCGTTCTTCATAGCAGCTTTGATTTCCGCCTTCCTTCTCTTCCGTTCGTCTTCCGCCATAGCCTTGTTAATCTTCACAGAAACAACTTGCCTGAGGCGCTTGTTGACCTTCCGCTCGCAGAATCCGGTCAAGCCACCATCGTCCCGAGGGATAATATGCCAGAGATAGAAGACAAAAAACATGGCGGCGATGAGAAGCGAGAGGAATTCGAAGAGCCAAATGACTAGGGTGTATAGCATGCCAGATAAGATGAGCGCCTGCCGGAGGTCTTCCATTGCAAGAACCCTGATCTTCTCAAAAAAGTTGCTGAATGTCGATTCAAAGTTGGTGCCCTGGGAGCTCAGTTTGGCGTTGTAAACCGAGTAGAGTGTCAGGGCATTGACAACCTGTCGAGGTCCGGAACAGATGATGATTCGAACCCATGCTTGAAAGCTGAAATACGTGAACAGGGCCACGATTTCAGACCCTTTCTTGCTCTTGGTCAGCTCGGCGAAGACCAAGAATCGCTTCCATCCTCGGCCCTTGCCCATTCGAATACTCTCCAGTCGCACAGCCAAGTTATCGAGGAACGATTCGGCGACACTCCCCCTTCTCATGATTTTCTGAGCACGAAAGTGCTCGAACCCAAGGTTGATAAAAGAAAGAATGATGCAGATGCTGAAAATCCATTTTGAGACGTCGAAGGGAATCAGCTGAGTTGGCGCGACCTGGCTGGACCAGGCATTGAAGGCCAACAGTTGGTAGGCGGTAAATGTGTCGACAACATACACAGTGAGGGAAAGAAGTAGTGAAAACCAAAGGTACCCGTAAGCAAATGGTGTGAAGCAGTTCGTCGACTTGAAGTCCCCGAGGCTCTGAAAACGATGTCAGTGTTACGCCCACATGGCCTACCACCTGTCTGCGCTGCGCTACTTACAATGAAGTCCCATTTCTGCTCTGGTTGAACCTCGACGTGGTTTCGTTTATGACTGAGCAAACCCATCTTGTCGGCCCTGCAACACAGACGCCCAGAAGAGGACTATCGAGTGGAAATAAAAAGTAAAAACTGTCGACGCTGTCGATAATGGAAGGAGCGGCGCGCAGCACAAATCAATGTGCCGTCGTGGGTATCTTGAAAAGGGAATGAACGAGGTTGGCGTCGTTCCGGTCCCGCCGTACGAACAAGTCGTTTCCTCGCCAGCGATGGTGTCGACTGTGCCTCAGGTCGACGAAGGAGTGAGGTACTCCAGACTTGCGGCGTTGGTGATGTTAGGGCGCAAGCCTGGGGAGGGGACGTGGAAGAGAGAGTGGGAAGGCAGTGCCGAGAGGCGGTCTGCGATCGATGCTGGGATTCGCGGCGATGGCAGCTGTCTACCTTTCTGCTACTGTCGCATGGCTGGGATCAATCAACGGGGATTTTCGTGGCTCGACCACCGCGTTGGTGGGAAGGCAAGGAAGGCGCCGTTTGGATTCGTCGAGCCGGCTTGCTGTGCGAGTCGCGACTCGGGCGATTGACAGTCCTGGGATGATGGCCGCTGGCAGCGGTCGAGTGGACAGATGGTGGACTCGAATTGCGCCGAAAAACAGTGTGCGCCGCGCTCCCGGAGTTTGATCGCCTAAATAAGCAGCGACTCTCTAGTATCAGGACGTCCTAAGCGGAAGGGATGTGACAGAGGGAGCCAAGGAGGGGTGTTTTGGACCGAAATGCGTCGCTTCTCGTGGCAGATCAACGGCCGATGTGCGGTGTCCCGTCCGGGTTGGATACGCTCAATGAGCGGATGCTGTTAGCAGCGGTGGGCTAGTTTGGTAAAATGAATGGCTAGACAATTGATCTAAGCAATGGTCTGGAGGGGGTCGCCCTGGGGTCGATTCAGAGACGGAACGAGAGGGCGAAGAGTTGAAACTCGCGACAGCAAGGGGAAAAGGGGCCTTTCCTTTCGGGGGGAGGGGACGCGCTTGGACGTTTGCCGGACCCTGGATTATCAGGCCTGCAAACGGGGTCTTTGCTGGCAGATTGGCTGCGGGTTGGACTGGTAGACTCCACTGAGTAGGACGCCTCTGCGGGGGAAGGATCACTGTACAGAAAAAGGAAAGAGTGTCTTTTCGAACACCCAACACAATCACATAACTCACTTTCAACCCCTCGCACAAGTCATACCAGCGTATCACGGCCTAGTTTATTCTATTACAGGCCTTGCTCGCATTACAAACGGTCTCACTTGCATTGGAACTGTGTATCGGTGAATGTGGGAAGCCACTTTGAGAATGCCACACAGGAAACAATACATTCGAACCGGCCATTGGAGAATCTAGGAGCCCTCTTGGGATTTCAACATGGTATACACTCGGTACAACGTTTGAGCATCAGCCTTGCCTACGGTCGATGTGAGAAAGCATCTTCCTGGTAAGGAGGCTACAGTGCAAACTGACATTCCAGGTTCTGAAAAGGAAATTCCCCAACTCGAGACCGCCCCAAACACGGCGATTGCATCACCACACACAAACGAACATTCCCTTGTGAGTTGCCTTTGTCGGGGATATATGCCACTACCAAGAACCCTGTCCCGAAGTCACAGGCAAGTCCTAAAAACCGCTGCTCTCTGCATTCTCCGCCCTTCCTTCAAGCTTGTCACCAACAACAATATCTTGTCCAGGACTAGGAGACTAGCGCAGGTACCACCCTCCTGCACGAAAGCCCGAGAACCACGGCCACTGATTCGCTCGCCTTGGAGATTCGAAACAAGCATCTAGCCACGGCTGGAAGCTCCACAGCGGCGAGATTGAAACACGGGGGCAGGAATGTGCGATCCAACATCGCAAACGCGCATCTGATTGATCTGTTGAGGGAGCCATTCCGGCAACACAAGCGGCGCTTCTTTGCCGGCTTCACCGATGAGGTCTCTCTACGCGTATCGGTAGGATTGTTAGCGATACCGATCGCCTATTTTGATCGCATCTTGTGCTGCGTCTCCCAACCCAATAATACCCAGACGCATCCCGGCTCTATTCATAGAGCAGCTGTCAAAGGAATCTATCTTTACCGGGTACCTATCGCTGCACTTATTGTGCCGCAGAGGGAGGAGCCGACTGTCATCCTCAACCACCCATAGGAGCTTCTGCGACTCTTCTTCTAAATGCTCGTCATGGGTCGGTTCAAAGACAATCTCTCGGGTTGGCCCAATGCCGAGGGTTGCAGCGAACGAGAGACGTCTGCCGCGCGCTTCGCCATTGGCCCGTAAATACCTATGATCTGCCATCGAACAAGCAGCATCGGCTCCAAAGAACTCCGGTTATAGTCAATGGAAATGGATTCTCTCAACGATCGCCTCTGAATCTATTTAGGTACCTTTGAACACCCAACTGGGCCCCATGGTCGCGCATGTGTTTCCAAGCCAAGCAACCGTGACCAGCTACACCACCAGAATGAGTAAATATCTCAAGGCGGCCCACCCCACAACGCGATGGCCCGACCCGCCCCAGGCCGCCCAACATTCAGCCATGCTTGAGAAATCAGCACCTTATGCCTCGCCGAGCTCCTCCTTGAGTCTACTGTCCAGCGCAACTTTCATCTCCATCTGCTCCGTCTCAGACAGTCCTGTCGCGCTGCCTCTCCGGCGCTTCCAGCTCAAACTTGTCTCCCGCAGGGCCGCCTTATCATCCTCACCCTCCGGCTCCACAAACTCGTAAGTCCTGCACTCGGTATTCGCCCACCCGGTGCCCATTTGCTGGTTCAGTCCGTCAAAGTCATCCGTCAAGAAGTGCAGAAACCCGCCATGCGTAACCACCGCAATGCGCACATCCCCATCGACTTCCTTGGTCCCCTTTTTCCCCAGCTCCCTCAGCCATACCCTCGCAGTCCGTGCCCGGGCCTCGAGCTTGCGCATGTCCGGCGCCCACGGGCTCGAGAACGACTTGTCATTCCATCCCTCTTGAACAAGGCTGAGATCGACCTGCCCGGCCGCACCGAACTCGGCCCTCAGCCGCGCCGGGTCCGAGCCCACGTCGCAGGGTAGGTTGGACACCTCCTGTACCTCGGGATAAGCGATGATCTTCTTCCCACTGGCCACGGCGGGTGCGAAGGAGAGCAGGCAGGTGTAGATGGTGCGGCGCATGGGCGAGGCAACCAGGTACGTAATGGCCTCTTGGTGGGCAAAGGCGTTGCGGAGAGTGGCGCATTGCTGTTCGCCGAGCGGCGTCAAGTCCGGGTCCGGCAGCTGCTGGTTGGCCGCCGACAGGTTGTGGAAGCCTTGCGCATGGCGGACGAGGTGGACGTAGATTGTCATCTTGGCCTTGTTGCGGATGACTCAGGTAGGCAGGTAGGTAAATGCTCTTGAAGATACCACTGGCTGGTGGAGTGTAAGAGCTATATCAGTATGGTTTCTGATATTTCAGTGTAAACCAAATTGCGTAAACCAGAAAAGGTAGGTAAGTAAGATAATATAGGAGCGTCGACGGCTATCTCAGGGAGTACGAGAAAGTGAACGTTTAGGTGTTAGACAAATCGATGTAACGAGAACGGCCAAGAAACAAGAACTCTCTAGGTAGCGTAATGTGTGTGATCCAAATTTTGTTTTGTTTGCTTTAGGCGCATCGAACTAACGTTACATGAGTTAATAGTGGTTGCCCAACATAACGCACCGCACCCCATTCCTCGGGTTGAATCCGATGAGTGGGGAACCATGACCCTTCCGACGTCACCAGTCTCCCCGACAGGCGGAGCATCCTGATACGGCTTCACCCAATCACTAACGCATAGGGAACCTCCGCTCAG